>OJBM01000008.1_pt1 | contig 141495 bp, 123 predicted proteins | sample 1591061 | NCBI WGS metagenome assembly OJBM01 (sample SAMN05416872, study PRJEB24817) | seawater metagenome | isolation source: Sea water | place: Canada:Atlantic | collected 2013-11
TGAGGAATGCTTTTATGAATAACTATTATTGTTGCACTTCAAACTTGATACTAAGTTTTTATTTAATCATGAAATAATCAGTTGTTGCGATACATAATGCAAAATAAAACGCTCCAAGATAAAACCACAGTAAATTTTTTAAACTATCTGTTGATGCAATATATTCAGCAGATAAACGCTCATCATTTAAAGCGATAATTAAAAGCAATAAAAGTAAACAACTCAAAATATTTAAAAAACTTAAGCATTTAAATTTATTAAGAATGAATATTATAGGAAAGCCAATAATTATATTTCCTAAATACGCTCCAAAAAGCGAATAAATACTGATAAAAAAATATCCCGACCAAATTTTATCAAAACTGGAGTGTGGTGACACAAAAGGAGCACTTGCGAATAACAACGCAAAAGCTAACGCAGGAAATATTACTAAAGGAGCGAATAGCAACATTTTTAAATATTTCAAAGCAACCTCCCTGCTACGAAAAAATATAACGCCCTGTTAACAAGCTAAATATAGTTGGCTAGAATAAGCGACGAAGGAGCAAAAGCCAACTGTATTTTGTCCTTGTTTAACAGCTTGTTATAACTATTTTTTTATGAGCTCATTATTCATGTTCTTGCCACCTAGGAAATTTTTTCTTGGTGTGTAATTAATCCAATCTGTTTGCTTTATTATTTTATTTTGTGAGTTAAACTCTTGAACAATTACAAACAACCACGGGCCTAATTCTTGCCCGTCATAACTAAACTCATGAAAAAAACCTTGTGTTACAACAGCATTATTTCCAAACACTTGCTTTGTAACAGTTAAAACCCGCTCACCAGATAGAATTTTAAACTCACCTCTATCCCAAGCTAAGAACCCTTTAATTTCTTTTTTATTTTTGAGACTATTTCCATAGATAATATCTTCAAATTGAGCGTTATTATCGTAGAAAGACATTAAGCGTTCAAAATCATTGCGTTGGGAATAAACACTAAAATAATCATTTACAACTTCAGACAAATCATTGTGATTACTGCTCGTAGAAGCGCAGCCACTAAATATAAAAACGATTAAGATAGTCAAAATACTACGCATAGCTAGATAATTCACCAATAGTTATAACGCCTAATTAACAGGCAAAAAATTGTTGGCTAAAATAAGTGAACGGAGTGAACAAAAAGCCAACTGTTTTTTGTCCTTGTTTAATTTCTTGTTAGCTTTATATGCAACCAATATCCAAAGTTTCATTAATACGGGCATAAGAGCCTTTTAGATGTTTTGTATCAGCCAAAATCTCTGCACGAAACTCCTTCAAATAATCTTTGTTCGGTTCATAACATTTAGATGTAACGTATAAATAGGACAGTATATTGATACGTTTAATTGGGCCATAAAGTCCACCAAATTTATACTCAGAGTTTAATAAATTAACTACATAGGTTTTCAGAGTTTGGTATTGACCTTTAACTGCATAATAATTAGCGATAGATTTATGATAAAGATAAAAACCGCAATTTTCACTACAATAACTGTTTACCCGTTGGAAATTAGTACCATTTGGGGTCGTAGATAATTCTGTAACAGCCCAAAATATTTGGTAATTAGATCTTTTTAGTTTCTCTATTATCTTTTTATATTTATTCAACTCTCCAAATTCAAAATGTAGGATAGCTAGCTTTGACAAATATTTTTCATAGTTAATATCTAAGCCTTTAATTTTAGAGGTATTATTTTCTAAAAAGAACTTAATATTTTCCCTCGTACTATAAAACTCTAAAAAATCTAATTTAGCTCTGAAAAAGGCTGTTCCCATAAGCGATGTCGCATATGTGCTTTTAGTAGCTAATTCTAATTTTTTTATTAAATCCTTAGACGATTTTTCAGAAACCAGCATTTCCATTTGGAGATCTGCCAATGACTCCCAAAACTCTTTTTCCGATGCTTGGGCAAAAGAGGTTGCAAAGAGAATTAGAATAAAAAAAATGTGATGCCTACTCATATATTCCTTGTAAAGCTAACGCCCTGTTAAGGGGGCAAATTGTAGTTGGCTAAAATGTGAAGCGGAGCGAAACCAGCCAACTGTTATTTGTGATCTTCCCCCGATAAAATGGACACGCTCCATTTTAATTTCCTGCTAATTCGAACTCAGCAGGTGTTTTATATCCTAAACTCGAATGTAGTCGTTGTCTATTGTAAAAGTAATTCAGATAACCTTTTAATTTTGTTTGTAATTTATTCATCGTTTCAAATTTATTCCCTCTGATCACATCCGCTTTGAGTGAATGAAAGAATGATTCAATTTCTGCATTATCAGTACAACAACCTGGGCGGTTCATGCTGGCTTTAATATTATGTTTAATGAGGAATTGTTGAACGATGTGCGCTCTATATTCAGCTCCTCGGTCTGAATGGAATAAAACAATACCAGTAGGCTTTCGTTTATTAATAGCGCGTTGTAACGCTTTAAGTGTTAGCGATGTAGTTTTATTCTTACCCAAAGCCCAGCCTATGACTCTACGTGAATATAGGTCAATCACGACCGCTAAATAATGCCAACGAGCGCCAACTTTTAAGTAAGTCACATCTCCTGACCATTGCTCATTAATAGCAGTAGCTTTCTCTATGTCTTTACGAATATTCTTAATCGCTTTATAAAAGAACTTAACCTTAACTGGCCTGCTATAGGTTTTCAGTGCGCGAGCTCGCAAACCGTTTTCTCGCATTAATCGAGCTACTCGCTTCTCACTAGTGATAATACCTTCACGTCTTAATGCATGGAAGACACGAGGACTACCATAGGTTTGTCTATTGGCAGTAAATACTCGATGAATGTGTGCAAGCAAGCTGACATCATTTTTAGCCCTTAAAGATAAAGAGCGTTTCAACCAAGCATAATAACCGCTGCGAGAAACCTTGAGCCAAGCACAAAGGTATTTAACACCTAGCTTTTGTCCGTACTGTTGGATGAATCCAAATCGGTCTGATGAACTTCCGCTAGATACCGTTGCCACTTTTTTAATAAATCATTCTCCAGCTTTAAACGCTCATTTTCTTTTTGTAGCTGTTTGATTTTATTTAGCTCTTTTTTATTGGGGAGTTTAGCCATGAGTTCATTATTGCTGTTATAGCGCGGTTTGTTTGAAAACTTACCTTCACGATATTCTTTTCGCCAACGAGAGAGCATCAGCGGATGAATATCGAGTGCTTGAGCAACATCCTTTGATAAAATGTCGTCTCTTAAGCTTAGTTGTACTGCTTTGATTTTGAAATCGACAGGATAAAACCATGTCTTTTTAGGTTGTGTATATTTGGGCATTGTAGCCTCCTCAATGTTATGAAGAGGTGTCCACTAAAATGGGGGAACTTCATTGTCCTTGTTTAATTTCTTGTTAGCTCTTTATTTCAACTTACCTATTAATTCAGCCAATTCTTTTAATACTAATTCAGGCTCTTCTTTTTGAATAAAGTGATTACTTTTTTCAGTCAAAACAGCTTTGCCTTGTGGGAAAGTTGAAGCCCAATCTTTATGCGCTTTACCCATTTTTTCTCTACCTAAGTCTGTTATTTGTAGTACAACTGGATTATCAAATTTTTTAATAGAAGCAATTATTGTTAATGGTTTATCACCAATTTTATCGAAATTTGGCATTGGTCTTTTTGCCCAATAATCTAAATACTCATTAGCCATACCATCCTTAAGGCCCATATTTTTCATCCATTTGGTTTCTTTTATTGCTCTTTGAAGGTCTATTTTTTTGACTATATCTAGGTCATGTTCTGTGGATGGATCTATTAAAAGTAAAGCATTTACTGACTTAGGGTATTGACCAGCAAACGCTCTTGCTAGCATTCCACCATATGAATGAGAGATATGAATAACAGGTTCATTAACTTTTAAGGCATCTAGTAAGCTTTTTGTATGATTGGCATATTGCTCAGCACTAAATTGTTGGGTGGTTTTCGATGAATTTCCATTACCAGCTCTTGAGTAGCGTATTACTCGAACCATTTTTGATATATCAGGAATAATAGTATCCCAGTCACTTAAGTCACGCGTCATTCCTGCTTCAAGTAAAACAAGGTGTTTACCTGAACCTGACAACTCGTATTCAATATCAAAATCGCCAATATTGATTGTTTGTACTTGTGCTAAACAAGAAAAAGATAATAACAGTGAGATTGATGCTAAAAATTTCATTTTGTCTCCATACTATGAAAAAGAGCTAACAGCTTATTATATAGACGTCTCAATAATGTCCGTCTACTTGATTTTCTATTAATCTACCTTAACCTCTTTAAATTTCAAACGTTTAATTTTACATGATGTTTAGTATTTAATGATTTACTGGTATTACAGAGAACTCTCAGTAATACCAGTAAATGAAAAGAGAGTTAATTGATTAATTTTCAATTGGTTAGTGTGTGTATTGTACTGGTTGATGTGTTTTTATTGAGAACTCTCAGTAACATGACGAGTATGCTCCATAGAAAAATATGGCAAATAGATTTGTGGTCACTGACAGCTATGCGCTCTTAGTTACTAGTTTTGGCTTATGCTAAGTTCTATTTTTACCATTTGTAAGATACGGCTCTAGTTGATCAAAATAGAAATCACAGCTGCAAGCTATCGAATTTCGAAACAAGTACAACTGAAATGTGCTGGTTTTTGACACCTAAATTCTAATTTCAGATCACCATGTGATTGAAAAATTATGTTGGGAAACACTATTTCCTATTGCCTCAAGCTGTTTTACATCACTTAACAGTACTTGCTGGGTCTTAATACCGTCGCTAATTAGCAGATATTCTTGCTTATTAACCAGTTTAATATCTGTTGCCATACCACAGTACTTTTTATTGTCTTTAGCCGTAACCTTGACTTGGCTACGGCGCATACAGACAATTTCAAAATAATCATGGGCATCACAGCTTATGTTCTTGGTCATTGTGTGACTCTCAACGCTCTAAATGAGTATTTATTTAATTTTGTATAAGCTATAAACGAATAATACTATGCCCGTGGTTAGCAATATTCTGCTGCACTTCAGGATTCGCAATTTCACTATGACAAAAGTTACAGCGACTTTGCTTAATATTATCCACTTTTACACCTAAGCTGGCGAGGTATTGCTCGGCGTATTTCCCGACTTGTTTAACGTTTTCATTACTTACCAAAACATCAAAATGAATATATTGACCTGAAGTGGTACATACCCAAGCCATTTGAAGATGCAGGGTTCAGCAAGACGAAAAAGAGTTAGCAGCAAGGCATTGATTGAATAGAATGGTTGTTCCATTGTAAAAATCAATAACGCCGGAGATGACTCTTTATCGGCTTGCCCGAAGGGAGCTAAGCTAGAAAACCAGTTCAGCGTTGCAGCACTTGATAAGGGAATAACCATTATCTTCATGCTGCGCCTTGCGCTGATTCCCTAGCTTAGCTCTGAAGCTGCATCTTCAAGTGGTTTGGGTATCTACATGGATGTCATAAACATGAATTTGCATAATAATTACTCCTATTACAAATATTTATTGGCTTTTACCGGGCAAGCTTAAATCACCTGATGCGACATCAAATACATCGGTAACACACAATAATGGCGCGTGTACTTGCTGATTTATTTTTAATCCTGCAGTAACGCCATCAAAAGAAAAGCTTTCTGGAAAACCAAGCGCAGACAATGGTACGCGCACTAATGCTTCTGATTTTTCTAAAGAAAAATCAAAACCAGGGCTATCAATGAAAAGTGGTAAATTTGGCCAAGTTACCGGTAATTTAGGTGAACTCCCTTGAGCAATATCTTTAACTTTTAAAGCGCCTTCACCACAGGCATTATCTGGCACAAGCACTACCCAATGACTATGCCACTTGTCTCCGTCGTTGGTTTTGTTGCCGTCACCGTCTTCGTCATATAAAGGTGTGTCGTCAAAGTCAGGATGTACAGTTAACGCCAAAGCTAAAATACCTTGATCTGCTTCAAAACCAACGGCAGCGCTATTGAGTGATGTTGGCCATACATAGCTATATACTTCAGCACCAGCTAATTGACCGTTTTTTTGAGGCTGCTTACTACCTGCTTTACCTGTAACAGCTTGTTGAAATATTAAGTGGTTCCCTTGCGTAACAACTTTAGCATGAACAATGTCAAATTCAGTTGTCACCTTTTTTGAAACTGGGGCTTGAATATGGCCGTGATGCTTATTGTGTGCATAACTACTTGTTGCTAATAATGCTGTGCTTAAGGCTGTAGCGATAAGTAAATGTGATGTTTTCATGATGTATCCTTTGTTTAAATTATTAACTGTTATTTATTTTTGACGAATATATCGACTCGAAACTATATTTATTTAAGTATAGTAAATCTCTGCTTGTCAAATATGTTTTGACTCGATACTATTGTGTTATGAATGATGAACTATTTAATTTAATCGAGCGTTTGGCTAATTTATTAAGGCAAGAAACGCGACTTGAAGGGCAAAGCTTAGGGTTACAACCTGTTCAGCAAGAAGCTTTGTATTATCTCTCGACTTGTAATCGCTATTCAGACACCATGCTGGCGGTAACTGAGTTTTTAGGTTTGACGAAAGGCACGGTATCGCAATCGTTAAAAGTTCTAGAAAACAAAGCCTTAATTGTTAAAGTAAAAGACAAAAAAGATAAGCGTATTATTCATTTAAAAGTGACAAAAGCGGGTGATGAGTTTTTAAAGAAAACTTGCCCGCCGCAAAAATTTACTGATGCTATAGCTAGTTTGTCTGTTGATGAAGAGTTTGAAACGAAAACCTTACTTAAAAAAGTATTGAGTAACTACCAACAGGCGACAGGTCGCACGGCTTTTGGTGTTTGTCAGCATTGTAAGTTTAATCAACAGACTAGTAACGGTATTGTCTGTGGTTTAACTAAAGAAGCCCTAAGCAGTGATGATATAATGCTTATCTGTAAGGAATATGCGCTTTAAGCGTGGTCAAATAATCTAAAGTTTTAATTTTCTAATTCTTTACTTACTAAACGTTGTTCTATTTTATCCATCCGATCGTTAAATTAGTTACTGATATACCGTAGATTCTTATTTGGAAATGCGGGACTCTACGTTTATCGTCTTTATTAAATTGGGCGCAGTGCTTAGTATATAAATTCGGTAATAATGACATCGACACCATATCAGACAAGTGTGGTGTCATTTAAAACTTTAGGCTAGGGAGATCTAATGAGTTTAATTAAGAACTTTCGAATGTTGGCGCTTTATAACCAACGAGTAAATGAACAGCTTCTCGAAGTCTGTGCTGAATTACCAAACGATATACTTAATACCGATACTAAATCATTTTTCCCAACCATTATTGATTATTGGAATCATATTTTATTTGGCGATTTAATTCTATTAGGTCGTATTGCAGCTAATGAAGTTGCCGGATTATCAAAGGAAGACTTTTCTTCTTTTCCTACACCTAAATCACCAACCGATAACTATTTTACAACGATTAAAGACATTGCCGCATTGAGAGCGAAATTTGATGAGCTGTTGATCAGCTATTGCAATAGTTTGATTGAAAGCGATATTAAAAAAATAATAACTTATACAACAACAGAAGGCGAAGTGATGACAAAAGCAGTTGCTGACATAACGCAGCATATTTTTAATCATCAAACCCACCATCAAGGGCAACTGACGTGTGTTCTAAGCCAATTTGGCGCTGACTATGGTTGTATGGACCTTCCTGTTATTGTGGCACAAGGCAGTCGGAATTTATAAAGGGAATAAATATGAAGAATGAGGCCATTAATTTTACAGAAAAATTTTCAAAATTCTCTAAGCACTGGTCACCTCATGTTATTGCCGAAATGAATGACTACCAATTTAAACTGGCAAAGGTAGCGGGAGAATTTGTTTGGCACGAACATCCTGATACCGATGAAGTATTTGTTGTTATCGAAGGTGAGTTAATTATTGAGTTTCGAGACGATAAAGTAGAGCTTAAAGCTGGTGAAATGTTTGTTGTACCTAAAGGTGTTGAGCATAAGCCCGTTGCGGAGCACGAGTGTAAAATAATGCTAATTGAACCCAAAGGCGTGATAAATACAGGGGCAAAAAGTAGTGAATTAACTGCTGATAATGATGTTTGGGTTTAACTGCCTAGCTTTAGGTCGTTATAGTTAGCCTAAATGTATGTTTTACACTAGTTACTTCGTATAGTTTCTTGGTTTATTAGTAGGTGCAATAAGAGTAAATTGCAGCAATGTGAGTAAGAATAAGTGATGTTTTTGATTAATAATTAATGTGACGCAAGTCAGCTATTGGATTTATAAAAAGGAAGCCTATTATGCGTGTATTTATTTTCTTATATTTTGTATTAGGAATATTGAGTTCTGCTTACGCCAAAGACATTGTTGTTGAAGTTTATAAGAAGAAGTTTAGGCCAGCTGAGATAACGATTGAAAAGGGCGATACGGTGATTTGGAAAAACATTGAAAAGCGCCAGTATCACAACGTTTGGTTTAAACAATTTGACAAAGAGGAGCCTGATTATTTTTTTCCAGGTGAAAGTTATCAACGAACGTTCAATGATGTAGGCAAGTTTCCTTATGAATGTGGTCCTCACCCTAAAATGACCGGTATCGTCACTGTTGCAGAAAAATAATGTATGAATGCTGTGATTAAGTGATGTTACGCACAAATCGACTAAATTTGGCGGCTTGATTGATCGGAATCAAACACCATTCATTCTCATTACAATGTTAATTGCTAACATAGAAGAATGAGCGTACTTTACAGGCATATTCTAGTATCAACAGAAATTACTTTTCATTGATACTTTCGTTATTCTTTAGTGAAAACGTGTAAATAGGAAATTATGACTACTGTAAATTTAAATTTGATAGACGAAACAAGTGACGATGCATTGTTTTATCAGGAGCAAGATAACGAAGTTGCTCTTTTTGAGTATGCCTACGGCCATCAATTACCTGTACTTATTAAAGGACCTACGGGTTGTGGTAAAACACGCTTTGTCGCACACATGGCGGAAAAGCTAAATAAGCCACTTTATACTGTTGCTTGTCATGATGACTTAACTGCAGCAGATTTAGTTGGTCGCCATCTAGTAGGGCCTGAAGGCACTTACTGGCAAGATGGACCATTAACAAAAGCAGTTCGTGAAGGTGGTATTTGTTATTTGGATGAAGTCGTTGAAGCGCGAAAAGATACTACTGTTGTTCTACATCCTTTAGCTGATGATCGTCGTATTTTACCATTAGAAAGAACGGGCGAATTAATTGAAGCTGCGCCAGGTTTTATGTTGGTTGTATCGTATAATCCTGGTTACCAGAACTTATTTAAGGGCATGAAACCAAGTACCAGACAGCGTTTTATAGCTTTACGTTTTGACTACCCAGAAAGCCAAGTTGAACAAAATATTATTATTAAAGAAACTGGTGTAGAACCGAATATTGCTAGCAAGCTGGTAGAGCTAGCTCAAGCTTTACGTCGATTAGAAGAGAATGACCTTGAAGAAGTAGCGTCTACACGTTTACTTATTTATGCGGCCAAAATGATGTCGTCAGGTATGGACCCAATTGAAGTTTGTCGTTGTTGTTTAGCTGAACCTTTGTCTGATGATATACAAACAGTGAACTCTATCATGGAAGTAGCGAAAATCTACTTTGACGCCTGATAATCTAAAGTTAGCAACAGGTGTTTCAACTAATGAAGCGCCTATTGTCACAACGAGTAGTATGAAAAAACTACCTGGCGACCTTGCCATGTGGTTTTTTATTTTGGCTGAGTTAACAGTTTTTGCAATATTCTTTATTGGTTTTGCCATTGCTGAAAATCTTAATTTAGTCATGTTTTCCGAAGGTAAAGCGCAGCTGCATAAAGTTGCGGGTCTTATCAATACCATAGCTTTAATCACCAGTAGCTACTTTGTCGCAATATCTTTGCATTCAATGCGTTTGCAAAAAGAGCGACAAGCGGTTCTTCGATTACTTTTAGCCTTAATTTCAGCTGCTATTTACGTGGTATTGAAACTTTGGGAGTATGAATCACTCTTCGAGCAAGGTATTGATATAGAAACTAATACCTTTTTTACTTTGTACTTTCTAATTACCGCATTTCATTTTATGCATATTTTACTGGGGATGGTGATATTGGCATATATGGCTAAGAACGCTTATCAAAGTAAATATAATGATCCTGAATCAGAGAATGAATTTTCAGGCTTTGAATCAGGTGCTTGCTATTGGCATATGGTTGATTTGCTATGGATAATTCTTTTTCCATTAATCTACGTTATTTAAATGCTTAAAATTTGATAGCTAAGATTAATTGATTAATGAACGTAAACGTTAGGCGATAAATAAATGATAAAAATTTGGCAACGTTATGCACTTAGTTGGGGCTGGTTAATACTATTAACCACTGCTTCTGTTGCTATTGGCCAGTACTTTCAGCATGCTACCTTAAACTCTGTGCTGTTTATTGCGATAGTTATGTTAATTATTGCTTTAAAAGGCCAGCAAATAATTGATGTGTTTATGGAGTTAAAACATGCGCCTAAGCTTTGGCGTAATATCATGTTGGCGTACGTTATTGTTGTTCCATTGATCATTACGCTTATTTATATTTAACTATTCGATTGATTAGTATCAGTAAATATATATTGTGGAAGGTGAATGGATGTTACTTTTACGCTTCACTATTACGACTGGCAAATATCTAATTTATATTTTTGGTAGTAATGTCTTTAAGTGTGATGAGCTCCTCAGAGATTTTTATAAACACTTCATATCTTATCAGGGCTCTGTTCGGGACTTGTAAACATTCAGTTTATTTATAATCACGGAAAACGTTGTAATAGTCTTTGTATGTACTGCTTTATTACCTTATTTGAATATTACTTATAATAAAATCCTTACTAAAAATAGGGCTTTAGTGTTAAAAGACTAGAGATTAATGAATTCATTATTTAAAGCGTTGCCTATTTAAGCAAGTTCAATATTTCTTGTGTTTATTTGTTACACATTCTCCCAAAACTTGATTCTCATCAAGGTGAGCATGCTTCTCTTGTCCTATTATTAGTTTGCTTTATTACATTATTTCTAATAAGGGAAACACCATGTCAGAGCGTTTTACAAAAGGCATGGCTCGAAATATTTATTACGGTGGAAGTATCTTCTTCTTCTTAATATTTCTTGCTTTGACTTTCCACACAACAAAAGAGATGCCCAAACGGGATCATCGTGAAAATATGACTGAGTCTGTAGTGCGCGGTAAAGCACTATGGGAAGATAACAACTGTATCGGTTGTCATACATTGATTGGTGAAGGTGCTTATTTTGCTCCTGAACTTGCTAATGTTTATGACCGTCGTGGTGGAGAGGCTGGTTTTAAAGCATTCTTCAACGGTTGGATGAAAGCTCAACCATTAAACATTCCAGGTCGTCGCCAAATGCCACAGTTCAACCTAAATGATCAAGAAATTGATGATTTAGCTGAATTCCTTAAGTGGACTTCAGAAATGGACGACAATAACTGGCCACCAAACATAGAAGGATAATGGCGTGAATACTCTTAAATATCAATCACAAGCCGTTGCAAAACCTTATTTTGTTTTTGCTATGATCTTGTTTGTAGGCCAAATCTTATTTGGTTTATTGATGGGCTTACAATATGTTGTTGGCGATATCGTCGGTGGCTTAATACCGTTCAACGTAGCGCGTATGGTTCATACCAACTTGCTAATTGTTTGGTTACTATTTGGCTTTATGGGTGCTGCTTATTACTTAGTACCTGAAGAAGCTGAAACTGAATTGCATAGTCCTAAATTAGCCATGGCGTTATTTTGGATTTTTGCCGCTGCTGGTGTAGCTACTATCTTAGGTTACTTACTTGTTCCATACGCGACCTTAGCGCATATCACAGGTAATGACTTATGGCCAACGATGGGACGTGAGTTCCTTGAACAACCAACCATTACTAAAATTGGTATTGTTGTTGTTGCTTTAGGTTTCTTATATAACCTGGGTATGACTATATTGAAAGGCCGTAAAACAGCTATCAATATGGTAATGATGACTGGTTTAATTGGTTTAGCAGTATTCTTCTTATTCGCTTTCTATAACCCAACTAACTTAGCACTTGATAAGTACTTCTGGTGGTTTGTTGTTCATTTATGGGTTGAAGGTGTATGGGAATTAATTATGGGGGCAATTTTAGCATTCGTATTAATCAAAGTTACTGGTGTTGACCGTGAAGTTATTGAAAAATGGTTATATGTGATTATTGCTATGGCACTAATCTCAGGTATCTTAGGTACTGGCCATCACTTCTACTGGCTAATGACCCCTGCGTATTGGCAATGGGTTGGTTCAATTTTCTCTGCAATCGAACCATTACCTTTCTTCGCAATGGTATTATATGCCTTTAATATGGTTAACCGTCGTCGTCGTGAACACCCGAACAAAGCGGCTACATTATGGGCACTTGGTACATCAGTAATGGCATTCTTAGGTGCTGGCGTATGGGGTTTCCTACATACACTTGCTCCTGTGAACTACTATACTCATGGTACACAAATTACTGCTGCTCATGGACACATGGCGTTCTACGGTGCATACGCAATGATTGTTATGACGATAATGTCATATGCTATGCCTAAGTTACGTGGTGTTGGTGAAGCAAACTGTAATAGAGCTCAAGTAGTTGAAATGTGGGGCTTCTGGCTAATGACTGTGGGTATGGTATTTATTACTTTATTCCTAACAGGCGCCGGTGTACTACAAGTTTGGTTACAACGTTTACCTGAAAGTGGTGAAGCACTAAGCTTTATGGCGACACAAGACAAATTAGCTATCTTCTACTGGTTGCGTGAAATCGCTGGTGTTGTATTCCTACTAGGTCTTATTGCTTACCTTACTAGCTTTTTCGTTAAAGAAAAGAAAGCAGCATAAATCACTAATTTGAATTCAACTTGTTGAATGTAAAATTATGGTAGTTTGCATAAAGCCGTGGTAGTAATATCACGGCTTTATTTTTATTTTTTCAAGTTAAATACCTACATAACAATAATGTAGTAAACAGGAGAATCGCTTGAGTGAAGAGCAATTAACACAACGTAAAAATAAACATATATTACAACGCTTTGCTAAAGTCGTTGGTGTGATTAGTATTATTGCTGCCATTATTTGTGGTGGTTATTTACTGACTTTAACCGACAGTGACGACAAAGTGATGAAAGCTTTTTTTGGTTCAATTTCATTTTTCTGCTTTATGATGGGATTAGTGCTACAAAGCATTGGTAGTGCCAATTTACCCGATCTTACCGTGCCAAAAGATAAAATAGAGCCAGAAACTGAGCAAGAAAAAACGGATGAAAAATAGCTTACTTAGCTGTTTTTATTTAGTTATAGGCAATGCTTTATTAGCAATTTAAGTACTTTTCATTGCCAAGAAAATTGACATACATCACAACGTACGTGTAAACCTTTTGCTAGTATACCAAGACATTAAATAAGTGATGCAGTAATCCTTTTAGGAAGGGCAAAATGGAAGAGTGGGTTGGCGGTCTTTGGCACAAATATATAACGCGTAAAGCTAGCACTGAATATACTGATGCGGCAGTACAGTTTTCCGAAATAGGTCATGCAGTTGGAATGGTATTTCGCGCTTTAGGCGGTGATGCAATTAAACGCGTTGAAGCAGCAAGTGATCGTGACTATATTGTCCGTCGTAGCTTCCTACAAAAAATTGCCGGTGAAAACCAACAAATTAGCTTAGCATGGCAAGACGAAGATAGTTTACGACTGCCAGAAACCCTAGCGGTTTTCCCTACCGTAGAATTAAACCATGACCTTTATATTTGGCTAGCAGTATTGGCCGCACAGCATAATGGCAAGTTCCGTCATTGGGCGATTGATAATCAACAATTGGTTGTTGATGTTCTTGCTCGTTATCCGGCATTGAAACCACGTTACGAGCGTTTAGCTGCTGCTTTTGTTAATAGTCGTGCAGATCATTCTAAACGACCAAAATCAGAACGTATGATGGAAGAAGCCATCATTGAAGCCATCGTTAATCCTGGTTCAGTGCAAGAATTCCCCATGGTAAATTACGCCCCACAAGCGGTGTATTTGTGGTTATATCCGTCAGCACAAGTTGACCCACAAGTATTACCTGAATATGAAGATGATGAGGACGTTGAAGCGGCAGAGTTAGGTAAAGCAAAAAAAAGCGATACCAGTCGTAAAAAAGCGGAGCGCGTTGACTCAGGTGATGAAAAAGATGGCATGATGATCTTTCGCCTTGAGACCATGTTTTCGTGGAGTGAGTTTTCTAAGCTTGACCGTGGCACCGATGACAGTGACGACGATGATGAAGATAATCAACGCGTTGCTGAAGATTTAGATAAAATTACTGTATCAAAAGAGCAAAGCCAAAAAAGCGCTCGTATTAAAATTGATATGGATTTGCCGTCAGCATCTGAAGACGATATTCCTTTAGGTGAAGGCATTAAAATACCGGAATGGAACTATAAAAAGCAGCGATTAGAAGAAGATCGTTGTTTATTGCACCCTATGCTGCCAAAAGATGCCGCAGCTAAACCACTACCGGCTAAACTACAAAAAACGGCAAAAACAATTCAAGCGCAATTTGAACAATTACGTAGTGTTAGATATTGGCTAAAAGGTGAAGAGCAGGGTGAAGAGTTAGACTTATCTGCGTGGCTTGATTTTCATATAGAGTCGAAAATATCACCGACCAAAGAAAGAGGTTTATACCGAAGCTTTCGTGGTAATAATCGCGACATTTCAAGTTTGTTATTGGCTGATTTGTCAATGTCGACAGACTCTTATTTAGACGACAATAACCGTGTTATTGATGTTGTACAAGACTCTATGTTGCTGTTTGGCGAAGCATTACATAGTGTTGGTGATAGCTTTGCTATGTATGGGTTTTCTTCGGTAAAACGTAGCAATGTTCGCTTTTCACTATTAAAAAACTTTAACGAAAAGTACGATGATATTATTCGTGGTCGAGTGCAGGCTATTCGCCCTGGCTTTTATACCCGAATGGGCGCTGCTATTCGACAAGCGACTAAAATTTTAGTTGAACAGAAAAGTTCACAAAAGCTGTTATTAATACTAACGGACGGCAAGCCAAATGATATCGATCATTACGAAGGGCGTTTTGGTATTGAAGATACGCATCAAGCTATAAAAGAAGCGGCTAAATTTGGTATCAAACCATTTTGTATAACGGTTGACCAAGAAGCGCAAAGTTACCTACCGTATATTTTTGGAAGTAATGGCTATACCGTTATTTTACGACCAGAGCAGTTGCCCGTTAGGTTGCCGCAACTTTATCACCAGCTGACAAATCAATAAAAGGGGTTATCATGTCGCACGAAAAAATTACCTGCTTGTTTTGTCAAAGTAAGAATGACAAAACACTTAAAAACTGCGCTAATTGCGGTATGGCACTGGCTGAAAATCATCCAGAGGGGAAAGCACGGTGGAGCTTTTTTCAAAAAGCGTTTTGGGGCATTGTGATTTTTTGTTTGGTGATGATGTACTATTTACCACGCTAAGTAAGTTGAAGGTGTGCCTAAGCTTACAGTTGGCCGTAAGTACAGGCTACTGACGTTATTTTTATTAATATGATGAAGCGACAAGAAAAATATCGATATTATCTCGGTATTTTTCTTGTCGCTTTTTTTTTCGCGTGTAAAATACTGCCATCATTTCATTCTATTTTTATACAGTAACATCTACCTATGTTCGAACTAAAATATCAAACACCAAAAGAGTGGGCAGACGTAGCCCTTAGCGACTTCAACGCGTTTCTAGTTGACCATGCAGCAGCTGAGAAAAAAGCATCTGGCATGGCAATGTCTATGATCTCTCATTACCCAGATCGCAAATCAGTCGTTAAAGCGATGGCAGATTTAGCCATAGAAGAGCTTATACATTTTAAACAAGTATTAAAGTTAATTAATGCCCGTGGTGCGCAGTTAGGTGCTGATGAAAAAGACCCTTACATCAACCAACTAAGAAAAGTATTTCGCAGTGGTAGTGATGTGTTTTTTATGGATAGATTAATTGTTGCTGGTGTTATTGAAGCGCGCGGTTACGAGCGTTTTTCATTAATTGCACAAGCGCTACCAGCTGGTAAAGACAAAGATTTATATCAAAGTATTGCTAAGTCTGAAGAAAAGCATAAAAACTTGTTCATTGAACTTGCCTATGAATACTTCCCAAAAGAAGATGTCAATCAACGCTTAGATGAAATTTTAGATGTTGAAGCTGATATCTGCTTGGCTTTGCCATTTAGAGCTGCACTACATTAATATCATAAATAACATGCTAGCTTTGATGAGTAATAACTAATATGGCTAGCGCATATTCTACTGCACAGTTCAATAAGACTTGCAGCAAGTACCTAGCCCACTATGCTGAACAAGAAGTGGTGTCATTGGCATCATTTCCTGAACAATTTAGCTATCAACATGTACTTGTTATTCCTGCCTTTCAAGAGTCATTAGAGTTTGTTGAGCGCTTTGTTAGCTCTTCACTTGCTGAACAGCAATGCTTGCTGATTGTGGTGGTTAATCAGCCCGACAGTGCTTTTGGCCAGCAGCATTCACAAGCGCAAGTTGAATTGAAAAGCGATATTTCTGCACTAGGTAATGAGCTGTGGCAGCAAGATAATTTAACCTTAATTGACCTGTCAAATTGTAAAGCTAATTCGCAAGCTAACAGTGCTGTACTCATTGTTGATCGCTACACTCATGCAATTCCTGCAGAGCAAGGTGTAGGTTTGGCGAGAAAAATTGGTGCGGATTTAGCCGTTGAGTTATCCATACGTGGTGCGATTGCTTCATCATGGATACATTCAAGTGACGCAGATGCTTATTTGCCAAGTAATTACTTTAGCGCACACCTACCTGAAAACTTAGCTGTAACTCATTTGAATGATGCTAAAGCTGCTGTTGCAACTTGTTGTAATTTTTATCACTACAGTGAGCAAACGACAATTCATCAGGCAAATGAATTATACGAAACGGCTTTGCGTTATTACGTTGCAGGTTTACATTTTGCTCAATCACCTTATGCTTATTTTACGATTGGCAGCATTTTATCTTTTGATATTTATGCCTATTGCCAGGCAAGAGGTTTCCCTAAGCGAAGTGCAGGTGAAGATTTTTATCTATTGAACAAACTGGCGAAACTTGGCAATGTTGTACATTTGCCTGAAGTAACGATTAAGCTTGATGCTCGGCCATCGCAGCGCGTACCATTTGGAACAGGCCCTGCGGTGCAAAGTATTATGCAATTAACTGAACAAGCCCAAGATTATACCTATTATAATCCACAAGTTTTTATTGAATTAAAAGCTTGTTTACATGCTTTTAATTGCTTATGGCAACATCGTGATGCGCCAGAAATATGGTTTGATTCGTTATCTGAACTTAGTCAGCAAGCGTTAAAAAGTATTGGGATATTATCGTTTATTACAAAACAGCAAAAAGCTAATCAAATTCAATTTGATAAACAAGTTATTGTTTGGTTTGACAGTTTTAAAACGTTGAAATTTATACATGCCCTGAGGGAGCTAGGGCTAGGCAATATGCCGCTAGAACAGGCACTTGCTAAAGCACCTTTTTAAAGAGTTCAGTCAGGATACTCAAATGACATAATTATCAATAGAGTATCCTAATTTTGAATAGCTACAATTTACAGGTGATTGTTAACGTTATTTACAACATAAAACAAGCAGTCTGAACGCGCTATACCGCTTTGATTTGACGCCATAAATATTTTTAAGCTTGTGTTACAGACCAATTTATTATCAAGTAACTTAAAGTAGTTATCGATAACGTTAACGCCTTGATCGTTAATCATTTCTAGGTTTTCTAAACCTTTATCGTCAAGCCAACCTAACAATAAACCTTCACAACAACCGCCATAGTTAAATTGCTCAATATTGTTTCTTAAGGTAACACCGCTATAGTTTTCATCATGCTCACTAAACGATAGCTTGCGATCAGCTTTGATAACTAAGCGCAACGGTTTATAGAGTATTTGTACTGCTTTATCTTGTGGCAAGGTGCAGCTGCTATCACACTTAGCGAATTGCTTAATGCCATTATAGGCAACTTCATGAGCTTGGTCATCGTTACTGCCACCACATTCAATCGTAACAACAGGGCATGAAAAATCGAGTTCCATCATAGCGCCGATATTGATATCAGATAAAATTAAGGTATCGCAAAAATACGATGACATCGATAACACATTTGGGCTGATCAAGGTGCTAACAGCAAAAGCAGGGCCATTGCCAGAGGTATTATGCAAATCGATGATTGCGGTAGGATTAACCTCTCGAATGGCATTTTCAATTGATTTTGCACGTTGAATATAGCCATCGACATATTGGTTTTCGCCATCTTCGCTACTCTTTATCCCTTTTTCATTAAAGCAACGATTTAAGTCGACACCATCAGGTAGATATCTGTGTGTGAATAAGTGTTGATGAGTGGCCGCCTCGACAGAAGAAATGATAATACGAATATTAGTTTTTGGTCTTGGTAGTTCATTTTCACTGGTAAGCCAACGATGCAGCGAAATAAGACCTGAAGGCTCATCTCCATGCAACAATGTTGATATTACTCGCCATTCATCCGTGTTCTCACCGGTAATATCAATAACGGTAAGTCCAATTAGCGATAAAAGGAATTGCTGGTAGTCGGCATGCAATGTACGACTGCATGGGTCTACTAAATAGTTAATTTCGCTAAAATCTATATCCATAACTTGCCCCAGACCGCGATAGTGACTTCGCGAGTTTTGTTAAATTAGTTTTACTGATAGTCAGGTTGAACTCATCAATAAGTGCAACGAGTCTATATGCTTAAAAAGATATCGAAATTAAATTTCGTAAATGCATCGATTTTTCGCATTCACCTAGCATGACACAAAGGGGGATTTATGATTGTTGACTAAGGTCAAATAATCATGGTTTATTCAACTTTCTGAATGGTCTTTTAATACTTTTTTGATCTCAAATTACTTTGTTGTAAAGCTTTATTTTATAAGGGCTTGCTTTGAAAGCTTAGCTTTTGATTAATGTGACATATGGCACATTATTTTATTGAAGTCATATACTTCATTTTATAGCCTATTCTCACCTGAAAGTTGTGTGATTAAACACATAGTCAGGTACATAAATTCTTATTAGGTTAACTAAATTCTTATGGCTAGTAAGCTTTTATCTCGCTGTTATAAAGTGCTAGTCTAGAGCCTTGTCATTGAGAAAGTAGTGTAAATAACAAGGATTTAAATCTATGCAAACAGTAGTTGCTAATATTTTGGCACAAATTGAATCTGTGGTGATTGGTAAGCCTCACCAAGTGAAATTGGCCCTAGCATGTTTGTTGGCTAAAGGTCATATTCTTATTGAAGATTTACCAGGCATGGGGAAAACGACACTAGCCAATACCTTAGCGCATACTTTAGGTTTGTCGTATCAACGTATTCAATTTACTTCTGATTTAATGCCTTCTGACGTTATTGGTATTGCCATTTTTGATGAAAACAAAAAAGCTTTTCAGTTACATCAAGGTGCTATTTTTAATCAAGTCGTGTTGGCTGATGAAGTTAACCGCGCAAGCCCTAAAACTCAAAGTGCATTGTTAGAAGCCATGGAAGAAGGGCGAGTGAGTGTTGATGGTGTAACACATAAACTGCCTGAGCCATTTTTTGTTATTGCGACTCAAAACCCGATGTCGCACGCTGGAACTTATCCACTACCAGAGTCGCAACTTGACCGTTTTATGATGCGTATTTCTCTCGGTTTTCCAAGTATTGAGGCAGAACGTGAAATTCTGCAAGCTGGCATTTCTCATCGTGATGGCGCTGAAACAACTCCGTGTGTGAATGCTAAACAGCTACGAGAAATACAACAACACATCGCTGAAATAACTACAGCACCTGCCATTATTGATTATGTTATTGCACTGTGTCGAGCGAGCCGACAAAGCCATATGCAAAACAAAGCGTTGTCGCCACGAGCGGGCAAAGCTTTATTAGCGGCAGCAAAGTCTTGGGCATTTATGGAAAATAGAGATTATGTTTTACCCGAAGATGTACAAGCAGTATTTACCGCGGTGTGTGAGCATAGGTTAGCACCTCAGCAGCACAATACTTTCGAACAAAGCGGTGAAGCGTCCAATCAGGTGTTGGGGCAAGTAGATCCGACAAATCCGTTACTTACTTAAATGAGAGAATAGCCTTTGTTGGTAAAAGTTAAATCGGTTATTTCTTCATGGTTAATTCATCCTATTAAAAGGTGGATAAATCGACGACTAAATGTGTGGTTAGCACGACGAATTCCACAGTCAAAAGAGCAACAAATAAATTATCGTAATATTTTTATTATGCCGACACGCTTTGGTGCGGCCTATGGCCTTTTTACCTTAATACTTTTTTTACTTGGCACTAACTATCAAAATAATATTATTATTTTGATCAGTTACTTATTGGTTAGCTTTTTTATTATTGTCTTACATCACAGTTTTTTTAACTTATCAGGCTTAAAGTTTGCCGCTAATAGCCCAATTAAAGGTTATGCAGGGTCTGCATTATCTTTTCCCTTAATGATTACCAATAAGAAAACTCGTTTTAATATTCATTTCTCTTTCTATCAAGGGTTAGTCAACAAAAGTAGTACCAGCAATACTAGCGGTGCTGGTTTGGCTGTTGGCAAAAACATAAGCAGTGAGCAAATAGCTGTTAAGCAGCATAGTGAAAAGGCATCGAGTGAACAAAAAAGTAAAGTCATACTTGAGCTCACTCAAGGTGAAAACGAAATAGCAGTGCCATTTCAAACTGAAAAGCGCGGGCAGTTTTCACTACCTAGAATGCTGGTTGCCAGTGAATATGGTTTTGGCTTATTTCGCACATGGACGAGATTAGATTTCAGCCAGCAAGCAACCATATTTCCAAAACCACTGAGTTATGCGTGGCAGAAAACACAGCAAGTAGCAAAAGGGCAAATGCAAAATGAGCGTGTTGAAAGCCAGCATAATAGTTTTCAAGCGGGTCACGATGAGTTTTATCAACTGCAACAATATCGACAAGGAGAGCCTTTTAGTCAAGTTGCATGGAAACAAGTTGCTCGTGGTCAAGGTTGGTTAACTAAGCAATTTCAGAAAAACTTATCAGGTCAACTTCAGTTAGATTTTAGTGCCTTACCAGAAGTGACGTTAGAGCAACGCTTGAGTCTATTGAGTTACGCCATTACTGATTGTAGCAATCAACAAATTGCCTTTTCACTAAAGTTACCCAATCAAGAGTTCCCTTTTGATAGTAGCCCTGAACATACGTTACGTTGTTTAACGGCATTGGCATGTTATTAGGATGTTTGAATAATGAAAACTAAACGTCGCACTAATAAAAAACAAAAGCAGCATGATTCAAATACATTGCAGCTTAATGGCCAAATGTATTTTTCTTTGCTGCTATTTCAGCTATTGAACTTACTTACTTTGGTGGCAGAGCTAAATGTTGTCTATATTGCTTTTGCTGTTTTAGCACTTTTAATACAATTTTTGGCGCATTTAAAACTGAAGAATAGGCTGGCTGTTGGCACTGTAAGCTCGTCAAACAAAACGGCTCTTAATTCAATGTCGCCGATTTTTAGTCATAGTTTTTACTCGACACCGAAAATCTTTCCGTCTTGGCTTATTTTACTATGCGCTATTGCTGGCAGTATTAGTCTTGCAATGTTTGGTCGAGAATTAGGTTTACTAATGAGCATGGTACATTTGCTTTGCTTCGCGTATAGCTTGAAAATGTTTGAAATACCCAAACGCAAAGATCTTTATCAGCTAGTAATGTTAGGTATATTTATTGCCACATCTTCACTAATATTTATTCAATCGGTTTATTTCTCAATTGCTGTCATCATATTAGTTTTCGCAAACTTTATTGTGCTGATGAAGTATTTTTCCCCGTCATCGCAAATTAAACAGCAAAGTAAAACACTGGCCAAGCTAGTGGCTTATTCGATTCCATTTGCTATTTTATTATTTATTGGTTTTCCAAAGCTTGAGCCATTTTGGCAAGTGCCTAATGTTGAATCAGCTAAGGTAGGCTTGTCAGATCGAGTTAAAATAGGCGATATTGCTAAATTAGCTTTGTCGGATGAACTTGCTTTTAGAGTAACTTTTAGCGGTGACATTCCTGCACATTCACAACAATATTGGCGTGCCATGGTGCTTGATGATTTTGACGGCTCAACTTGGCAACAAACAAAGGCGGTTAAATCACGTTCAATGCGCCAACGTTTGCAAGACCAGCAAGATGATGTAATTAATGCCGATGTTCAAGGCCCTGGAATTAGTTATCAAGTTATCACCGAACCTAGTTATCAGTCTTGGTTGTTTGCACTAGATTTTGCGACGAGCGAGCAAGCAAGTATTGGCCAACGTTCGGACTATGCCTTGTATTATCGCGGTATTATCAATCAAACATTAAGCTATAACGTTACCAGTTATCCTGCGGCAATTTTAGCGAAAAATTTAAGCATGAGGCAACGCGAATTAAATTTAGCAATGCCGTTAAAAAGTAACCCTAGATTAAAAGATAAAGGTCAACAACTGCGCAAACAGTTTACTGATAACAATCAGTTGATTAATCATGTATTGAGCGAGTTTAATCAGCAACAATATTATTATACCTTGCAGCCGCCGCGATTAAGCGGTAATACCTTAGATCAATTCTACTTTGATACTAAATCAGGTTTTTGTGAACATTATGCCAGTGCTTTTACATACTTAATGCGCGCTGCAGGTATACCTGCTCGTATGGTTACTGGCTATTTAGGGAGTGAAATGAATCCTAAGGGCAATTACTTGAGTATATATCAGCGAAATGCACATGCTTGGTCAGAAGTTTGGCTTGAAGGGCAAGGTTGGGTGCGAGTTGACCCCACTGCGGCTGTTGACTCTGAAAGGGTAGATAGTGGTTTCTCTAGCAGTTTAATGCAGGATGTAAATGATTTATCTAGTAGCTTCTTCTCACTACCATCAATGAAAGCAATGTGGTTGTATAATCAGCTGAAGCAACAGCTTGATGCGCTAGATTATCAATGGACACGTTGGGTTATTGGCTATACCAATAATCGACAAAACCAAGTAATGAAAAGCATACTGTCAGCGTTACGCTCTTTAGAAAGTATATTTTATTTTGTAGCAGGTGCCTTGGTACTGGTGTTTTTGATTGTACTTGTAAGATTGATGCTAGTGAAAAAAGCAGAGCAAAGTGAATGGCAATCTCAATATTTAATTTTACTATCAATTTTGGCCAAGCAACAGTTAGTTAAAGGTAAGTCAATGACTGCAACGCAATTCGCACAGTTTGTTGGACAACAGCGCCCAGAAATCTCCGCACATTTTACTGAACTAACAAACTATTATTGCCAGTTACAATATCAACAGTCACTTGAAAACCAAGCAGAGATAATCGCTAAGCATCAGCAATGTTATCGAACATTACGCTGGCAGCTTTGGCGAGCTAACTTTGTTATTAAATAACAGTATTACTAAGCGATAAAACTAAGCTGTATAAGAGTAGATTGAATTATTTTAACATTTGGGGAAATTGAGCATTGAATCAATTAACTGAAAAGGCAATAGGGTGCCCATATTGTGGTGAAATGATTAAGGTATTAATTGACCCATCAGATTCGCAGCAGCAATATATTGAAGATTGCCAAGTATGTTGTAAGCCAATTAACTTTTTGATTTCTGAAAGCACTAGTGGTGAACTTGATGTACAGGTATATAGTGATGACGAAGCTTTTTAACGTGATGAAATTTAAGTAATATTTCCTTGTTAATATTTAAGGCAACTTTTGGGTTATCACCTGCTTTTTAATTGAGGTTTAAAATGGAAATAACCATTAAGCAAGCCACTAATGCTGATGTGAAAAAACTGAGTGCTATTGCACATTTAACATTCCCGTTAGCAGGTCCTGCAGATTCATCTCCCTTGGAAATGTCACAATATACTCGAAACAATTTAAATGATTCAGTCTTTCAAAAGCTTGTGGAAAACGACAAAACATTCGTTGGCTGTGCTCATACCGATGCTGAATTGGCTGGTTTTATCGTATTGAAGTATTGTAGTCATCAACCCAATAATGAAGTTATCGGTAGCTCTGCAGAACTTCAAAGGCTGTATGTGCTTGAGAAATACCACGGTAGTAATATCGCTAAATTGTTGGTGTCTGAAGTGTTTAAAAAATGTTTGGATAAACAAATTGATACTATTGGGCTGAATGTTTATAGCGAGAATAATCGAGCGAAGAAGTTCTATGCTAAGTTTGGTTTTCAAGAAACCGGAACAACACTTTTTAAGATGGGAGCTGAAACACACTTAGACAATGTGATGACAGCAAAAGTCACATAAATAAGTGTGAAAATTAGAACGTCTAGTTGATTATTGTGTTTGATATTTTTGTTAATAAAAATCAGCTGTTGTTGTTAACGCTCTTCGTATAAAATCCGCTCCATAATTTACCCAATAAACGTTTTTGTATTGATAATGTTTATTTGGTAGAGCCATATTCATCTATTCTAAGTGATAAAAAATAATTCAATGACAGATATAACGATAGCAACTCATAACGGTAATTTTCATGCGGATGATGTTTTCAGCATTGCCGCATTAAAACATATATTCCCATCATTTACGCTGATACGTACTCGTGATTTAGCGCTTATTGCTAAAGCCGATATTGTTATTGATGTTGGCGGTGAATACGACGCTGATACAGGTCGCTTTGATCATCATCAGCGTGGTGGTGCTGGTGAACGTGAAAATGGTATACCTTACTCTTCATTTGGCTTAATTTGGAAAAAATACGGTACGGAAATATGCCAAGGTAATCAAGAAATTGCCAAGTCTGTTGATAGAAGTCTAGTTTCAAGTATTGATGCTGTTGATTGTGGTCATGTAGAAGGTGTTGCACAAGGCATTAGCCTAAGCCAAACCATTTCAATGTTTAACCCAACTTGGCAAGAAGATAGCCATTTTGACAACTGTTTTGATGAAGCAGTTGATTTTGCATCGCGAATTTTGGCTCGTTTTATTGCTTCTGCAAGTGGTGGTATTAATGCAAAAGATATTGTGGCTAAAGCGATTGAAAATGCACAAGACCCAAGAGTCATCGTTTTAGAACAATACACCCCATGGAAAACAACGGTGCACACTTTATCTGAGCAAGCGTTATATGTGATATATCCGTCAGGCTCTGGTCCGTGGAGAATTCAAACCGTTCCTGTTGAGCTTGGCTCATTTGAAGACAGAAAACCATTACCTAAATCTTGGGCTGGTTTATCTGATCAAGCACTGCAAGAAGAGACCGGTATAGAGGACGCAATGTTTTGCCACAATGGTTTATTTATTGCGGGCGCTAAATCGTTGGAAGGCACCATGGAAATGGCAAGTATTGCACTGAGGGGTAGCAGTTGATATTGGTTAAATAATAAAATAATTCGTGGAGGCGAGTTGCATTTTCTAGTCTCCATTTGTTACAGAGGCTATTAAACCTTCGAAAAACTAACACTTCATTTTATTATTCGTTACTCTACTATGTAACTACAATTAGGATGAAGTAAGGCAATGCGTTGTCTACTATTATGAAAAATTTATTATCCATTCGTTCTTATAGTACAAAACCAACTCGCCACTCACATCATTTTAACCAGCTAGTTTTACCTTTACGTGGTGTCATAAATATATGTGTAGGTAGTTTCAACGGTAAAGTTGCACCTAGTGAATGTGTTGTCGTTAAGGCTAACGAAGAGCATTTGTTCACGGCTGATACTGAGGCTAGGTTTGTCGTTGTAGACATGGAAAGCTTGCCGCTTAATATTTCATCTTCACATTGTATTGTGTTTGCGATTAATGCATCTCTTCGTAGTTACTTAACTTTTATTGAGAACCAGTTAGAAAACAAAATTAATGTTCAATTAGAGCAAATGATGTTCGAAATGTTTAGTTTACTACTTGCAGAACAACCTTTATTGCCAAAAGTTGACCATCGCTTAGGAGCAGCGATATCCTTTATTGAGCAAAATATTGCTGGGCAACTCCAAATCAAAAGCTTAGCAGCCACTGCCTTTCTAAGTGAGACACAATTTAAAAAGCTTTTTAAGCAACAAACAGGCATGACTGTGATGAGTTATGTTACGAAAATTCGTATGGAAAAAGCCAAAGCTTTACTTACACATACAGATTACCCGCTACAAATCATCGGTGAAAAAGTCGGTTACAAAGAATTATCAGCTTTTAGCCGAAAGTTCTCACAATATTTTGGACTTTCACCAACTAGGTTTAAAAAGTAGTATTAATTGTTAACGATAGCGTCCTAATGGTTAAAAATCCCCCTCGTAATTAGCATACTATTTCTGCAAATAATATTATACGCAGAGCTTTATTATGAAAAGTAATCACGAAAGTTTTAAAGGTGTTTTCGCCATTATTATTGCAAGCTTTTTATGGGGAACAACTGGCACTGCAGCAAGTTTTTCTCCCGATGTAAGCTCGTTGGCAATTGGTGCCTTTTCTATGGGCGTAGGAGGTGTTTTACTTGTTTTCACCGCTAGAAGTAAACTATTTATAGATTATAAACTCATGTTAAAACAACCTAAGGTATTATTTTTAGGTGCGTTTTCTGTCGCAATTTACCCGTTAGCATTTTATAGCTCAATGCGCCTTTCCGGGGTTGCCATTGGTACAGTGGTTTCAATAGCGACAGCCCCTTTTTTTGCGGCAATACTTGAGCGTATAATTAATAAAAAACACATGACGAAGCAATGGATATTAAGTTTCATCATCGGTGCTATCGGCATTGTTTTACTCACCTTAGGAAAAGACCAAAGTAACCATGCTGAATATAGTGCACATCAACAGGTTATTGGGATTTTGTTGGGGTGTATTGCAGGATTAACTTATGCTGGTTATTCATGGGCGGCTAGACGATTAATTGAAAGCGGTGTGCACTCACAGTCATCAATGTCAGGGCTTTTCGGTTGTGCTGCACTTCTACTACTCCCTTCATTATGGTTTACGGGTGATAACTTATTCTCAAGTTCAGTCAATACCTCAGTATCTTTGTATATGGCCGTGATCCCAATGTTTCTAGGCTATCTATTATTTGGTTTTGGCTTTGGCTTGAACTTTATCCATGCCAGTAAAGCTACACTAATAACCTTAATTGAACCCTTGGTTGCAACTGTTTTATCAGTTTTTATTATTGGCGAAAAATTTAAAGTTATTGGGTGGGTAGGAGTAGCGTTAGTCTCGTTGTGTTTATTAATGCAAACTTTTAAGCCTCAAAGTCAATCGAGGTTAGCTATTGAGTTAACTTAGCTGTGGTGACTATATTGTTAATGCCGTTGCGGAACGTCCGTAGCGTATTGAGTGACCAACCATACTTTGCACCGAAGTATTATCTCAAAGAAAATCCATTCGCTATTCTATTGATATATGCATGTAGACAGTTTAGCGGCTTGTTGGTAAGAGACTGTTAAATAAGAATTAAAATGTCTAGTTTTTTTGTTCTGTATCATTTACTCTAACCACAAATGTTTAGTGCTTTAACTATACGCTAGCATTCCTGTTTAATTATAATATTTCAAGGATTGAATAAAATGAAAAGATTCTCATTCATAGCTTTATTGATTTTAACTTTAACAGGGTGCGATAAAGACTCAACAGAAGTGAAAAGCGATGATAAATTGCGATTAAGTATTAGCGCTTTCAATAATATATGGGATACAGAGTTCAGTACTAACAAAAAAGATTTTGATCTAACTATCAAACTGTATGAGGATTCTATAAACGCAGCAACAGGAAAAAAAGAAAGTAATCATATCGGCGTCAATACTTCAGGTATTCTAACTTTAGAGCTCGATGAAAAATCATATGACTTATTTGACTATTACCTCCCAGGTAGTGTGTTAGGCGGAGATGGCTCTTATATACTAAACATATCTGATATTGAAAATAGTGTTAAATCATTAACTATTAATTTATTACTTAATGGGAAAAAATATAGAGTGGATTCATTAATGCCTGCTCCTGTATTGGTCACTAATCATGCTCATTTAGCTCAAAACTACGAACCTCTCGATGACGACTTTTTAATCGAGTGGGAATCAAGTGTTTTACCAACAAAGATTGAAGGCACCCAAACTGTTTTTTTTAAAGATCAACAAGTTTGTTCAAAAGACATATATACCTTTGCTGTCCCTACGGATATCTTTTCACACTATATCTACAAAGAAGATATGAACCATGGTTGTGAAAATATGACTCAAGATATCAGAGATATAAGAACAGAGGTTTCGCTTGTCCAAAGTGAACCAAATTTACAATCTACCCATGAAGGTTTCGACAGCGTTTCAGTGTCTTTTGAAAATAACTATAAATGGCTAGAAGTTACATTGTTTTAAATGGTAGTAATCACTTTAAGTGAAAACTTCTTCTTTTAATCGCTTTGCTAAGTGAGGTTTTCACCTTTTTTAGCAGCATGAATACTTAAAAAAATTGGCTAAATCAATGACAATGGTTTTAATTAAGGGAATATGGATTGTACTTTATTGACTACTTTTAACACGTTTAATAGAGTACATAGTGCTGATTAGTAAGGATGCATATCATTCATTATATTATTCGGCCTTCACTTAAATAGGAGTATCGTAATGGGCTATATAGATGGTTTTGTACTGGCTGTACCTAAAGATAATAAAGAGCTTTATATTAAACACGCTGTTGATGCTGCAAGAGTTTTTAAGGAATACGGTGCACTTAGTTTAACGGATTGCTGGGGAGACGAAGTTCCAGATGGAGATGTTACATCTTTTCCTTTAGCGGTAAAATGCGAAGAAAATGAAGTTGTTTGCTTTTCTTGGGTGACATGGCCTTCCAAAGAAGTTCGAAATGAGGGCATTGAGAAGGCGATGGAAGATCCAAGGTTATCGCCTGAAATTAATCCAATGCCTTTTGACGGAAAGCGCATGATATTTGGTGGTTTTAATATAATTGTTAATGAATAAAGCGACATGCAAGTAGTTAAAACAAACTAAAACGCAGTTGGCTCTTAACACCTCTGTTAAACAGAGGCGTTTAAGCAAAGTTTCTTATTTTTTGTATAGGCTTCCATGGTTCGTTCTTCTTCATGAGAGCTCCAGATTCAAATATGTTTTAGTTTAGCCTAATAAACTATTAATAGGTGTTAACTTAAAGCGTAGGATATTGGCAAGTGAGGGCAAATTACCTTCCTATATCAGTCAATGTAAGAGTGGATATAGGAGGTAATAATATTGAGCAGGAACTTAGATGCTTGAAGGTAAATTACACTCAATCGATTCGTAATTTACCACATCAGGTTTTCAGCTATATATGAATAATATTTAAATATTCGCCGATAAATGCAAACAACAACCTTTGCCTGCAAACGTCAGCTGGTAGCTAGGTTCGTTGTTATCAGCTGATGGCCAAACTCGCTCTAACATACCTTTCTCAACTAAAAAGTCCAACATATTGATTGATAGCTCACCTAACTTAGCTTTTGCAGTTATTTCCATTTTTGTTGCCACACCTTTAAACGAGTACATCGCCTTAATTATCCTTGTTTCGGCTTCTGATAACTTTGGCATACTACCTGTGTAAGGTGGGTATTGATGCAACGGGAACTTACCTCGAATACTTTCATAAGAGGCTTGCATTGCTTTAATGTCGTCCTCTTTATTTTCGGTTAATTTGAAGGTATGAAAAACGCCAGATTCTTTACTTAAGTAATCCACTTTTGCTAAAAATATCGGCAAACCGCAACCTTGGGCAACATGATAAAAGCCTGTTTTCCATTTAGATACCGCACCACGTGTGCCTTCAGGGGTAAATAAGAAAAAAACTCGTTGTAATTTTTGGCTGTCAATAAAGTCTTTAATTTGTTGAACTTGGCCAACACCTTTTTCTGAACGGTCAATTGGAATAGCACCAAGGTACATAAGCCAAGTGCCCAATACGGGAACTCGACAGATACTGTCTTTAATCGAAAAGTATATTTTCACATCTTGTTGTATGGCGGCGCCAAGTGCATAGAAAAAATCCCAATTAGAGGTATGTGGAGCGGCAATAGCAACCCCTGCACCTTCAGGAGCATTTTTACAAAGCTTCCAACCGGCAATTTTAAACCAAAGAGAGAAAAAGAATTTTAAGAAATATTTAGTGAAAATACCGTCAAAGATGGTTTTATCACGAATGATGAGTGATTTTTTTGCCATGATAATTGGGATGTTGTTACGTTGAATATAGCTATTATTCTAGCATGTAAGCGGTAGAAAACATTGATATAGAGTAAAATTTTGTAATGGTTGAGTTTTGTGCACAAAAGATTAATTTTTCGGGGCAAGGCACAATTATGTCAGGCAGTATTCATACAAATAGTTGAATTATCACTTTATCGTACTGTAAGCATTAATAATGTGCTGCACGTTCTGTTGAGCTCCTTGCTGTATACGTTGGTAATGATTAAGTGTTTTATGTAAATATTTATCAACCATTTCAGTTTGCTTACTTGATGTTGACTGCCAAATTTTATCGCCAATGGGGCTGATTTTCTTGTTTTCTTTACTTAACTCTTTGCTTAAAGATGAAACTAATAGTATTTCATAGAAACGTTGGTTTTCTTCAATCAGCACTTCGTCTTTTAAGCTAAAATCAAGTTCGATTAATTTTTGGCGTAATGAGAATTGGTGATGAACAGGGCAGAGTAAAAAATCAATATTAAAATTCTTGTGCTGCTGATAAATAGCTTCAATAAATTGCATCATCAAGTCGCCACCAACACCAGCAATGATGACAAGATGCTTACCTTGATATTGTGTTAAGGGCAATTTGGCAACATCGAGACAATGAGCTTTCCAAGGTAGGCTAGGGCAAAAACGTTCAAGTTTGTTTTCTACTTCCGCCATCAAATCGGGCACTATATCGACAAAGTGAATGGTGCTATTAGTTTGGCTCGATAATAGCGCAAAGCCTAGTAAACCGTGGTCACAGCAACAGTCCCAGATATGGTCATATTGTTGAGTTGCCATTTTTTCAATTTGCTGTAAGCGTTTACTGAGTTTCAAGTTTTGTTTCAATGTTCTGATATTATTAAGTTTATCTTAGTGCTATTTTATCGGTAAATTACGTAAATAGACAAGTGACCGATTTGTATTAATTAGTGCTTTTGTCCCTATTCTAATTAGCTAAATAGAGACATTTTATGGATTATCAATAATCACGCTTGTGTGTTTTATAGAAAAATCAGGCTCTTATTTGTCAGTGATTTCAATAGGTTTTGGCTCTGTGATTGGTTGTGGATCTGCACTACCATCTTGTGAATTACCGCCAATTTGATCAGGGACAGCGCCACGCACTAAATCTTGAGACTCCGCCATCCAGGCGTATTGTCCATCACCAGCAATAGAGTACGTACCATGTGGTGTTTCTATATGACCATATATTGCGTGGCCATTGATGGTGATTGTGGTGGTGTATTGATCTTCATTCATTAAAAATTTTGCGTTAAGTGTCTTATTACCTCGACTGTCAAACTTTGTGCTTTCTATTTCGACGTTTTGGTACATATCAAAATATGGCACTTCTAACTCTAAGGTATCACCCGCTTCAAGTGATGATATGTGATCATTATCAACCTCTAAGTACACTTCACCTTGTAGGTTTTCGCGTAGTTTTCCTGACGCCTTGAGTACTTTTTCTGCCGTTTCTGATCGTGAAAAAGTTGTGCTTTTCTCATTTTCTTCAACCGCATCAATTGCAGTAATACTGTTGTTTTCAGTTATCGATGTTTCTTCGTTGGTATGCTGCACGTGAGGATGTTGATGAGACACTAAGTTTTTTATATTTTTAACTTCTGCTTTTGGCTCAGCAATTCTTTCACTTTTTAATGCTACTTGCTTATCTATCTTGGTGCTTGAAAAGCTAGACCAAAACGCGAAAAGTAATGCGCTAGCAATTATTGCCACTATCGTTATTGTTTTTTTCATAAAGCACCTACACATATTTTTAATTGGGCTGTTTTTTAAATGCAAAGTTAGTAAAATTTCTTTTACTAACTTTGTTACTTTTTCAGGGAGTTACACTTTCTGACTAACGAAATGCAGCTATCGTATTTGTGACCAGTTCAAGTGCACGTTGTGAATCAGCTACATTATTTACCCCAATTGGCTCTCCACCTAATGCCAAGCCAGGATTAGAGAAATATGATAATTGATTCGTAGTATTGAACTCTTGTGGATACGCCATAATAGTAGCGAATTGATTATCAACACCGTAACCAACAGCCCAGCTATATACACCACCTTCAGCACCTTGTCGTACTGAATGCCCAAGGCCCATGTTATGGCCTAGCTCATGCATGAAGGTAAGCGTGGTATCACCACAATCGTTTGCAGTGATATTATATGCGTAGCTATCGTATGCATCATGATCTGGGAATACGTCATCCATGCCATAGATTGAGCCCGCTATACCACAAGTGTAACCACGTGATGTGCGTTCAGCTGTACCAATAACGACAACAAAGTCTGATTTATATGAATCACGCCAGTTACGGATTTGACTGTTTTTATAGAAGCTTTGAATGTTAGACCATGATGCAACGTAATTAGTGCTTACTTGGTTGTCACCAGCCCAAGCTAAAACTAAGTTAATGTCTAAACCATTCTTTTTATAATTTGCATTAGAATCGGCAATAATATTCGTTATTTCTGTATGAATATCAAAGCTACGAGCTTTTGCTGCTGCAGTGTAATAAACGTCGACAACGACATCTTTAGCCATTGCCGAAGCGGTTAATGCTGCCGATATAGATAAACCTAAAAGCGTGTTTTTTGCTATTTTTTTTAACATGCTATTTTTCCTTAATTGCTGTTATTTTATTCTGTTTTTCAACGGATAATGGCTACTCCTATCTGAGGGAATGACATTGAGCTCGTATCTTAAACAGATTCTTTTTATTTCATGTTTGCCGAACAAAACCGGCAAGTCATTAGAATGCAAAGATAAATTGTTAAATAGTAATATTACGACATTTTTTCGTACGAAAATGAATTGAAAACCTCAAATAAACTGACCACTTGGTTATGTTTTTTGGCGGTTAATTTACAAAAAATGTCGCTTAGGTGTGAGTTTTTAGTTCTATCATTATGTTTTTTAGGTTTATTTTTTATTTTCTTTGTTTGTTGAACTGTTTGATAAGGGCTTGTTTTTACAAGGCTACAGCAATTTATCTGTGCTTAGTAGCGAAGGAAAATAAGAGTTATAATCTAAGGTGTTATGATTTGTTGTAAATTTACAATAAATAAGGTTTGTTGATAAGAATAGTTTTTTAATAATTCTGCTATGGAGTTGCGACATGGTATTAAAAATTATGAATTACATGCGACATGAATGCTAAATTACATGCCGCTAATAGTATAAGAAAGCTAGTTAATTATTTTTCATTCGTAGGTTCTTCATCAAGAATGACCACTCTAATAATTGTGATCATTTTTTTTGGTACCGTGGTGTAACCTAATTCTTCACTGTAGCCCACTTCTACTTGTGCGATGGCTTCAAGTATCTCGTAACCTTCAATTACTTCACCAAAAACGGCATAGCCCCATGAACTTCCAGGGTCTAAATTGGTATTGTCATTGAGGTTAATAAAGAATTGGTTGGTTGCTGAATGGGCATCGTTTAGTTGCTTTGCCATCGCAATAGTGCCTTCTTTATTTTTTAAACCATTGCCTGACTCATTAAAAATGGGCTCATCGGGCTCTATGTCGAAGTAGTTAGTCATAAAGCCGCCACCTTGAATGAGGTAGCCTTCTTCTACGCGATGGATCAAGGTATTGTCGTATTGTCCTCGCGTTACGTAGCCTAAAAAGTTATTAACGGTAATTTTTGCTCGATATCGGTCAAGTTCAATAACAACATTGCCCATCGAGGTTTCTATTCGCACTTTTGGCGATAGGTTACTTGGTTGAATATATTGCCCTTTTGTATTAGCAGCGAGCAACTGAAACGACATCAGTAGGCTGAGGATAAATAATGAAATTCTGATCATATTAATGCCTTTTATCCGTTATGTTAGTGTAAATTCATCAGCATCTAAAAATGCAGGGAAGTTATCTTTGAATTGTTCAAGCTTGCTAAAATCGAGCTGTGTAGTAATGATTTGTTGTTGATTGTCAGTGGCGGCAACTATGGTTTCACCGGTAAAATCAATTATGGTTGTCCCTCCTGAATGAGCGGTATCAACACCGTCTGCACCGACACGATTAACGCCCACTACAAAGCTTTGATTTTCCATTGCTCGCGCTTTTAATAAGGTGTCCCAAATATGGCGTCGTGCTGCTGGCCAATTAGCAACATTAACCATCAGATCGTAGTCTTGGCGGTTACGTGACCAAACAGGGAAACGCAGATCGTAGCAAACCAATGGCAGTATTTTAATGCCATTAATGGTGATTACTTTCCGTTCTTGGCCTTGTTCAACATGGTCTTGCTCTTTACCTAAACGAAATAGATGGCGTTTGTCATAATACTCAACTGTGCCATCAGCAAATACCCAATAAAAACGGTTCGCCTTTTTATCGTTTTGGCTAACTAGAACACTGCCAGCAACAACACAGTTATATTGCTGGGCAATTTTTTTCAGCCACGCTAAAGCAATACCGCCATTTTTAGGCTCTTGTACGTCTTTTCTGTTAATACAAAAGCCAGTTGAAAATGTTTCAGGTAGTAGCAATAAATCTACCGTAGTGTTTGCTTTAAAATGGTCTGAAATTAGCCGCTCTAAATGTTTAAAGTTCGCTTGTTGATCTAACCATTGAATATCATATTGCACTGCCGCTATGGTTAAAGTTGACATAATATTTCCGCCGCCTTAAGTAAAGTATCGTCATTTTTTGCAAAGCACAGTCGAATGACTTTATTATCTTTATGATATTCCTGCCTTTGTTCAGCAGGGTATAGTGGGCTAAGCGGAATAGCAGCTACGCCAGCTTCTTTCGTTAACCACTGACAAAATTCACGGTCATTAAGCTCTGATATTGCTGAGTAATCTAACAATAAAAAGTAAGTGCCTTTTGATGGCAGTAGCGTGAAACGAGAGTCTTTCAAAGCATTAGTCAGCACATCGCGTTTTTGCTGATAGAAGTTCGCTAACTCAGTGATATGAGATGGTTGCTCTTTTAACATTTGCGCAATGGCGATTTGTGCTGGCGTAAATGAGCAAAAGGTCACGTATTGATGAATTTTTCTAAACTCGTTCATCAGTTCATTAGGCGCGGCGCAATAGCCCATTTTCCAACCAGTACAATGAAAGGTTTTACCAAAGCTAGAAACAACAAAAGCACGTTGAAATAACTCAGGGTAACGCAATACACTTTCATGGCGTAAGCCGTCAAAGGTCATGTGCTCATATACTTCGTCGCTGATGACATATAAGTCATACTTTTCAACTAAGCCTTGCAAAGTATTCAGATCAGATTCACTTAATATTGAACCAGTTGGATTGTGCGGGCTGTTAATAATAATGGCGCGAGTTTTTGCATTAATGCTTTGTTCTACCTGTGACCAATTTATCGCATAACTTGGCGCATCAAGCGTGATATGGCGACATGTGCCGCCCGCAAGTTCAATCGCTGGTTCGTATGAGTCATAAGCAGGATCAAATATAATAACTTCGTCGTTTGGCCTTACAAGTGCTTGTATAGCAACCCATAACGCTTCAGTAGCACCTGAGGTAATGGTTACGTTATTTAATCCATTAAGTTTATGTGCATCGGTTAAATGTGTTTGATATTGTCGGTGTACCATATCGGCAATTTGCGTTAATAGTTCAGGCAAACCGTTTGACGGTGAGTATTGATTTTTCCCTTCACTGATCGCTTGATTAATTTTATCTTTTAAAAAAGCAGGCGTATCAAATTCTGGAAATCCTTGGGATAGGTTAATCGCCTGATGTTGATTTGCCATAACTGACATTTCGGTAAAAATACTGGTTTCTACATTGGGCATTTTGCTGGTAAAAGAAGATGACACAAAAAACTCTCTTAATTTAATTAATAGCTACAACTTGATTCATTTAAAAGACAATGAACTGAATAAGAGGATGTTAAGGCTAACGGCTGATGAGTTCAATTGTTATCAATCGTTAATCACTCACTGGGTGTAAATGACTAACTAAATGAAATCAGTAGAAGGGTGTTTTTCAATAAGTGACAGCGATGAAAATGCTATTTTAGTGTTACTTAAAATGAGGATAGTGAAGTTGCAAGGGCAGCACAATGATATACCGCCACTGACAACCGCTAATTTTTATTAAACAACTAGCACGCTCTCTTATCGCTGTGCTTTTCTAACTGTTACTTGGAATAAAGCGCGACTTCTTCATCAAGAACACTTGCTAATAATGGACTTGATTCTGAACGAGCAAAGGCGTCATCAATATTTTTGAAGCGTTTTTGCAGCACTTTGCGATAATTCGGGTGAGTAAAAATATAAAGTTCTTTATTGCTAATGGCTTCTACAACACGCTCACCGACAACATCCGGAGATAAACCGTTATCAATCACCGATTGCATATGCTTCGCCATTGGTGAATTGTTCATACTTTTAGTATTTTTTTCACGTTCGCTTTTCAGTGCCTCAGGTTTATTACGAGTAGACAAATTAATCCGTGTTTTAACAAAGGCTGGGCAAAGTACAGAAACTTGAATATTGTGTGGTTTAAGTTCTGCGTACCAACTTTCAGACATGCCAACAACGGCAACTTTAGTGGCGGTGTATGCTCCAGCACTAGGCACGCCCACCATGCCAGCCATTGAGGCAACGTTGATTAACCAACCGCCTTCACCGTGTTGTTTCATTAATGGCACCATGGTTTGTGTACCATAAATAACGCCCATTAAATTGACATCAAGCACCCAGCGCCAGTCTTTGTCGTCGGTATGTTCAATGTTGCCTGGCATACTTCCAACACCTGCGTTATTCACTAACATGTGCACTTTACCAAAGCGCTCAACAGCTTTGTTTGCTAAGTTTTCCCATTGGCTTAAGTCAGTTACATCCATTTTTACTGTTAATACGTTAATGCCTTCATTTACCAATGTTGTGCGTGAAATTTCAAGCTGGCGAGCATCAATATCGCCTAAAACAACATTCATTCCTTGCTTACCCATTGCTCGCGCAATACCAAAACCAATGCCTTCTGCACCACCACTGATGACGACTGTTTTACCTGCATATTGACTCATGTAAGTGACCTGTTCCTTGAATTTATTGTTGGTTATATACTCCCATAGCCAACAATAAATCAAAAATTCTAATTCTTAATACATGGTTATATGTATTAAGAATAGAGCAGGGAAAGTACACTTAATGTAAGCCATTAGTGCTGGAAAAACTGGCGCGGGTTAACTTAGTGAGATTTTTTTGATTACTTAAAGCATAGGTAGAAAGGTAAACAGGGATTACTCACCAGAACAACGAAAGTAGCTGCCGTTGTTCTGGTATCCCGTTAAATTTAACTGAGTTAAGTTATAACTTTATTTTATGAACTTTCTTGATTGTTATCTTGTGTAATAAGTTTAGCGTTAGTGACCACAGCTTTAATTGTATTAAAAACTTCGACATTAGGATAACCGTCAGCAACCAATTGATGCTGTAATTGAAATGAACGAATAGCTTGTCTACTTTTTGGTCCCCAGATACCGTCAGGCTCACCAGTTTCAAAGCCTAATGAATTAAGCTGGCTTTGTAGGTTTTTCATTGCTACAACACTATAAGGCTGCAGATTAATTTTTTCTTTTGTTAAAAACTCTATACCGTTAGCACCAACTAATTTATTTGCTAATGCACCGACTGAAAGCGCATAACTTTTTGATAAATTCCAGGTCATGATGACATTAAAGTTTGGGTACAGTAAAAATGCAGGACCTTTATGACCAGAAGGTAGGTAAAGCTCTGCCTGAATATCATAACTAGGTAGTGCTTGCTGGTTAGTTTGCTGAACACCTAGCTGCTGAAAATAATTAAGCGGGTAATATTTATCAAATTCAACTTTGTTAAAGGCGAAATTTTTAGGGAGCTTAATTTCTCTACCCCAACGTTCTTTACTTTGCCAGCCTATTTGGTTTAGGTAATTAGCGGCGGTTGTTAATGCATCAACTTCACTTTGCCAAATATCTACTTTACCGTCGTTATCACCATCAACGGCATATTTTAAAAATGCGGTTGGCATAAATTGCATATGCCCCATGGCGCCTGCCCAAGAGCCTTGTAGCTGATCAACTGAGACTTGTTCGCTTTCAATTAGGGTGAATAAGTTCAATAACTCTAGGGTGAAAAATTCACTACGGCGCTGGTCGCAGGCTAGGGTTGCTAGCGAGTTCAGTACTGACATTTTGCCTTTATGTTTGCCAAAAACCGTTTCCAAGCCCCAAAATGACACCAAATACTGCCGCGGAATGCCATACTCTTTTTCTAACTTGTCGAATAACTCCTTGTTTTGTTTTAATTTTTCTCTTCCCACGCGAACATGATAATTGGTAACTCTGGATTTAATATATTGCTCAAAAGTTTGGGTAAACTCAGGCTGTTTTTTATCCAAGCTGATCACGCGTTTAATTGGCGAAATATTATCAATGAGGGTTTTGGTGATGTAAGGCGAAAATCCAGCTGTCTTAGCGCGTTCAGCTAAATTAATTTTACACTGGTTAAAATTTTCATCGGCAATCGTTGCGTTGGTGATAAAAGGGATAAATGTAGCTATGAAGATGAATTTTCTAACTTGAAAAAGGCTACCTATTTGCTTAACAAAAGCAGGGGATGATTTCATGGATGAACATTCCTTAGTTAACACTGAAATTAAAATAAGTTCTAGACACTACACCATGGCTAAATTTTACATTGATGACAATAAATAAATCATCTTTTTCTTAAAAGTAAAATTGCGTTTTAAAAATTTGTTGGCGCTCTGATAGCCTTTAACTATCTGCCTTTTGTGATAATAACTTAGCTATTTATGTGTTGGTATTACGACGCAGCGTACAAAATATTAAGCAGTTGGCTTAGCTTATTTAGATAAAATTTAGGCAGAATTCTGCATCTTGACGTAGTTTGGGTATATAATGCTGCTCGCTCTAAATAAGGCTAGCGATGTTGAGCAATAAATTGTTCGTCAATTTACTGCATCACACGCGGCATTTATATGCAGAAGTAACGGGTTTTATAAGACCACTAATAACACCAAAATAAGAAACAAGCCCGAGTAGTATGGCATGCAGATATTAGAAAAAGATTATCAAATTAATAGTGTCCGTAAAGCGATAGATGCCGGAGTTAACTCCATTATCGCCTTGCCTACAGGTGGTGGTAAAAGCATCTGTATTCTTAAGTTGTGTCAGGCAATGCCCGACAAAAAAGTTGTGGTTAGCCTACGTAATGCGGCATTAGTACCTCAGTTATTACACACGCTTACCGTTAACGGTTTATCTGTTAGTGTTGTTAAGTCTGGCTATAAATATGTTGCTGGCGGTGATGTTACTTTGGTGATGGAGCAGTCGTTTGGTCGAAGAAAGCACTTAAACATCCAATGTGATGTGCTGCTACGTGATGAATATCATGTAGGTTGTATGGGCGGCGTTTACATTGCTATGCGTGAAGAGTTATCTCCTGAATTAATTATTGGCCTTACTGCTACCCCAATTGATAGGTTGGGAGTTTATATTGATCAGTCGATGGAGTTGATTGAAGAAACCACCACTAAGCTGTTAATTGAGTCAGGTGAACTAGCTAAGCCAATTTATAAAGTACCTCGCTTGTCCCAAGAAATAGATTATAGTGCCGTGAAAATGTACCGTGGTGACTATAGTGTTTCTGGTTTAGACCTTATCTTACTAGAACATTGCGCTCTTGTAGCCCAACAAACTGTTGATGATGCGCTTTCTCAAGGTCGCAAGGTGATGTTGTTCGCCAACTCGATTAATCATGTAGAAGCGTTATCTGAGGCTTTTCATCTGCTTGGTGTTAAACACGAACGCGTGCATTCAAAACGTTCAATTGATGACAATGATGAAAGTATCCGCCGTTATAAATCAAACGAAGTTAGACTAATTATCAATATGTCGATGTTGACCATTGGCTTTGATGACCCAACAACTGACTGTGTTGTTTTAGCTAGGCCAACTAAAATATTACGTTTGTATTTGCAAATCATCGGTCGATGTTTACGTTCGTCAAAAGGCAAGAAAGATGCGTTAATATTGGATTTAGCACAATGTATTTCTACTCATGGTTTTGCTGAAGATTATCGTGATTTTACCCGTAAAACGGCTAAATCTGCGGCAATAATGTCTGAACGACTCAGCGTGACTAATATTGGCCAGTTTGTTGATGGCGAGTTTGGGTATAGTGAATCAATAGAGCGTAAGGTTATTAAGAGAAAGCCGATTGTTAGGCGCATTAAACCTCGGCCTAAGCCAATCAATCGCAAAGAGTTTGTCGAGAAAGTATCGAATAAACGTGATGAAGCATTACTTAGACTTAACCCAAAAATGGAAAAACTTGTTAGTACTATCGAGCTAGTTAACGCTGTTTATGAGCAGCAAAACGAAAGTTATAAAATGCTTGATGACGCTGCAATGGTCAAGTTAGTTGCGCTAATGGGCTTCGCCTATAGCGATGCGTTAGCAGATAATTGTACTAATTTGGTTGAAGGCCTACATGAGCAAAATAAATCCATTGGCGGTTTATTGCAGCGAGTGAGTACCTTGATAACGGCCATCGCTAGGAAAGAACTTGTTGGCTAGTTAAAAGTCGAATTTATGCGTTAACCCACTTGGTATAATTAGAACATGAACAAAGCTATCCCCAACTGCCTTAAATGCGCATCTGAATACGTTTATCAAGACCAGTCACTATTCATTTGTCCTGAATGTGCCTTTGAGTGGAACCCATTAGAAGTTGCCGCAGAAGATATAATTGAGATTAAAGATGCAAATGGCGCTTTGCTTAGCGAAGGTGACAAAGTTACCGTCATAAAAGACTTAAAAATTAAAGCTAGTTCACAAGTGATAAAAATAGGTACTAAAGCACTGATCAGGCGTATTAAAGATGCTAAAGATCATCAGCTTGATTGCAAAGTTGACGGTGTTGGTGAAATGATGGTGACCGCCAAATATGTAAAAAAGGCTTGAGTTAACTTTATTGCTTTTAAAAGATAGAAAATTGCTTATGATAGTAAAATGTTTGCCTATAAGTGATTTTTGTCATGTTGTTTTCACCAAAAGTTCAGTTAGATAAATTCAAACAATTCAATCAAAATTTCGCCATGACCAAGCTATTGCTGCTGGCTTGTAGCTTATTGACTCCCTCGATTGCCTATGGTGCTGATTTATCTAAGACAATTTCTGAAGAAATAGCTCAAAAAACCAACGTCGAGCTTTATATTGCTGATTCCGGCATTGCTTGGGGAATGGCGTGGACACCACAAGGTGACATGCTTATTACCATGCGTGGTGGAAGCTTAAAGTTAATTAAAAGCGGGCAAAGTAATTTGGTAAATATTGCAGGCTTGCCAAAAATATCAACGGGTGGTCAAGGAGGTCTGCTTGATATTACTTTGCATCCTGATTATGCCAACAACGGTTGGTTATATTTTTCCTATGTGAAAGCCGATAGCAAGGGCAATCGAAGTACCGCGATAATGCGAGCCAAGTTAAATGGCGCTAATTTAAGTGATCAAGAAGATATTTATGTCTCCGATGCCTATAGCAGAAAAGGCTCTCATTTTGGTAGTCGGCTAGTTTTTGATAACCAAGGTTTCCTGTATTTCTCTATCGGAGATCGCGGGCAAAGAGCTATTAATCCACAAAATATCACACGTGATGCCGGAAAAATTTATCGAATTCATGATGATGGTCGTATACCTGTTGATAATCCATTTGTTAATGATGATAGTGCTAAAGCTGCTATTTATTCATTTGGGCATCGTAATCCGCAAGGTATGGCAATGCATCCGTCAACAGGAAAGGTTTGGAGCCATGAACATGGCCCTCGCGGTGGTGATGAAGTTAACTTAATTAATAAAGGTAAAAATTATGGTTGGCCAATAATTAGCTATGGCATTAACTACTCGGGTAGTAAGTTTACTGAGCTAACTAAAAAACAAGGAATGGAGCAACCACTTTGGTATTGGGACCCGTCTATTGCGCCATCAGGAATGACTTTTGTGACCAGTGACAAGTATCCAAATTGGCAAGGAAATATATTGGTTGGCTCACTAAAATTTGGTCAAATTGTTATGTTAACTTTAAACGGTGACAAAGTTATTAAAGAAGAAGTTGTTCAAGATAACCTGACCCGTGTTCGCAATATTAAGCAAGGCCCTGATGGTTTTATATATGTTGCGGTGGATGGCAAGGGGATTTATCGATTAATCCCCAACTAAATTTTTAGGTTCATATGGATTAGTCAGCATTCGAGCTTATAAATTCAAAAAATAGAGTTTTATATAAACTGAAAAATTATACATATTTTTCAATTAACAAAAGGGCTGCTATTCCGACAGAGCAGTCATTAAGTATTTGTTGAGCTTTACGACAACAGCTAGCCATAAGCTGACATTGAGTTTTTGAGTTACTAACGTCAAGTGAGAGCCTAGTAGACATTAAACTTAACATAACTCAGAATAGTGAGAATATTGTCAACATGTAGTGGTTAACTGCGAATGATAAAAATTTATTACTATTGTTTAAACCTTTCTTAATTTACATGCATCTAAGCCCAGTACTCGATAAAAATCAATAGCTAACATAAAGTTGCCTATATAATTTGTACTAAACTTTAATATCAGGACAGTTCCATGATTATCCGCTTTTCATACATACTTTCTATCTTCTTGGTGATGATAACTTCATTTCCTGTTTTTGCTTCGGATATTTTGGACTGTGTTAAGGGTAATTATGTAACGCCTTATTATTCAGATACTGGGCTGCCTGATCCAGCCGAAAATGGTAAATATAAATTCAACGTGATTAGCTATGGCAAACAACCATTCTTATTTAACTTGTATGAGCCTGATATAATTGCACCAACAGTAGATTTACCTAACTTTCTTGGAGATTATTCACGAAACCAAGGGTATAAGTCAGATGCATATCACCAGTTTAACAATCAAAATTTAGGTTTAGAGTCTAAAGTTTGGCTGCCAATAAATGACAAACCATTGCCTCTCGTAATAATAACTCACGGTAACTCTGCCCCCGGCTTTGATTACCTTGGTGAGCTACTTGCCAGTCGCGGGCATGTTGTGGTTCAAGTCAATCAAACCTACTTGAATGGCTTGTGGGGTGAAAATGGTGCCCGTGCATGGCTTTTGCTAGAGCACCTTAAGCAACTAAAAAAGTGGAATAAAAAAATAGGCCATACCTTTTACAATAAGTTGGACTTTGACCGCATCGCACTTATTGGAATGTCACGAGGTGGGGAGGCCGTAGCTTTGGCAGCAGCTTTCAATCAATGGGAAACTATACCAATTAGTAATGAGTTAACAGAGTTTGATTTCAACATTAAGTCTGTTATTGCATTAGCCCCTATGGATGGGCAATATCACCACGTCAATGGCCCAAATAAACTGAGAAATGTGAACTATCTTGTTTTACAAGGTGGCCATGATGCAGACGTTTATCAATTTCTTGGTAGCCAGCAATGGCATCGAACTTATTTTGATGATGGAGAAAACTATTTTAAGCAGTCGATTTATATCTATCGCGCTAACCATATAAACTTTAACCAAGACATGTCTGATGATTTTCGGTGGGGGAGTGAAAATGACTTTTATTCTAAGCTGTTGAAACCGGAAGAACAGGAGAGTTTGACCAAATTCTATGTTTCAGCTTTTTTAGAGGTAACATTGGCAAACAAAAAGGAATATTTAGAGGTATTGAAAAAACCTGTTGTTCGTGAGTTTAGCCTCCCTAATGATATCTATGTAAGTCGATATCTGTCTTCTGACTATACAATCATAGAAGACTTTGAAAGAGCCAAAAATCACAAAATTGTAGAAAAAGCTGTAACAAAAAATACGTTAACACAAGCAACTAATAACATAATGGCCGAAAAATTACGCAATGGGACCAACACGTCAAATAATGTTTTAAAAGTTGAACTTAACAAAGGAATCGAGTCACGTATTTCGATTAAACTTTTGAAGCACCAAGTACTTCACAATAACCGTAGCGGAAAATTCAATTTGATTTTTTCAATAGCTCTAGCCAGTTCAAAAATGCATAGAGAATGTAAAAAATATAATTTATTTTCGGATGCCAGCATAGAATTGCGGGACAAGTCCGCTCTTTTATTTAACGGAGATTTAAGTACAGCAGGCACAGTAGCACCTCAATTAGTTTCTGACTTCTCTGAACTTGAAAAAGGAGGTGTTAAATACGCGCCAACTGAACCTGTGTTACAAACATTCACGCTTCCTATCGAATTTAGTACTGCCACGAATATTGATAACGAATTAGAGTTAGTGTTTGTTTTTAACCCCAAGGTAGAAACAATTATTATATTGGATGATATAGGGGTCACGAACCAACTTTAAAACATTGTGTTTTGTTTCTAACTGCATTCACATTTTTAGCGGCTTAAAAAATCGTTTTTGTATTATTGAACGAAACATAACAGTAGCCTTAAATAAGATAAGCGAAATAGATTTATGTTACCAATTAGAATTAATACCGTACTTATTATTACCCTTGCCGTTTTGCTGAATGGGTGCAATCTTTATAAAGAAGACTTGAGTCAATCACTATCCGAGCAACTTAAAACAAACGCGGAAGAACATGGTATTCCAGCGCAGGCATTAATGATAAAGCATAATCAAAAGTTACTTTATAGTCAGGTTTACGGTGTTAGTGACATCCAAACTGACAAACCTGTAAGTAAGCAAAACGTTTTTCCTGTTTACTCGGTAAGCAAGCTCTTCGCCAGTACACTTGTAATGCAACTCATAGAATCTGGAGAGTTAAACTTATCCGACCCCATCTCGCAATTTGTTCCCAATCTACCAAGCGCATGGATTGACATTCGAATTGAACAATTATTAAATCATACGTCAGGAATACCTGAGTATTTTGAATGTACATCCTACGAGTGCAAATTCCCATCTTCGATTGATTTAGCTTATGAGCATTTAAAAGGAGCGCCGCTGCTATTTGAGCCTGATACACAAATAAGCTATAGCCAGACAAATTACCTATTGATTCAGTCTGCTTTAGAGAATATTACAAAAAAGCCTTATCGCTATTTAGTAAACAATCGAATATTTAAGCCGCTTAAGTTGGAGAGTACATGGCTAGGCCTTAAAGATGTTCCAAAATCGAGACTTGTAACCGCTTACCATTCTAAAAGTGGGGATATCTTAAAAGAGAATAAAGTTAGCTTTCCTGAATATGCAGTATCACATGCAGATGCTTATTCATCACTAAGCGACTTGGCTACCTTTTTTTCTGCAATGGCAAATGGCCGCTTAGTTTCGAAACAGTTGTTGCTCGATTTTTGGCAACCCTATCAATTGTCCAATGGTGACACAGGGTATTTCGCAACAGGCTGGGACTTTGAAAAGACGGGATTATGGCAAGAATTAGGACACGATGGAGGTGGCCTTGTTAGAGTAAGATTGCTTTTTCAAGAGAACTTAGATAACCACTTCATAATTGTATATTTAACAAATGGAAATAAAGATGGCGAATGGTCTAGTTCATTAGTTGATTCAATACAGTATTTTATAATGCCGGATTTAATTTCTCGCATGGCTACACTTATTTAGAAAAACTTACCTAATGGCTTGGAATATACTGTTGAGCAATCAAAATTACTGACCGCTTTCGTATCTTTGTTAACATTAAGCGAGTGATGTTCAGAGAGTTCTTCAGCTAGCCAAAAGCTGACATTAGCTTTTGAATTAATAACGGCTGTTCAGAGCCTATAGCAGCCATTACTTTTTTTGTAAATTCTGATCATTTTCAAAATAATTCTTTGGTCTCTCACATTTTTTGGAGCATAGCAACATAGGATTTAAGGTCACTAGGGACGCAATATAATATTGTTTATAAATTGTATTAGCGCATTCTCAGATGCAGTGTTTAACAAAATGTACCTTCCCCAAAACAAAGCGTTATTTTGATAGGAAAATAACACCCTATAAATTGTAGTTTAGGTACTTATGCAAGCATACATAATCTAGTTTTTTTCTATTTTCACCCATAATTAGATTTTTAATAAGATTTTATTTGCTGATGTTTTCATTATTACGCTCTCATTAAAAAGGAAAGCTAAATGAAACTAAACAAACTAATAGTCCCGCTATTTTTATCAGTAAGTAGTTCTGCACTTTATGCCAACGAGAATAGCAGTGAGTTAATTGAACCTATTATGGTTACCATTCCTGCTGGTAGCTTTCAGATGGGTGATATCAATGAAGAAGATGCCCAACCTATTCATACCGTAACCTTAAGTGAATTTAGCTTAGGGAAATATGAAGTTACCGTAAAAGAGTTTCGTCATTTTGTCGAAGAGACTGGCTATAAAATGCCTTCTCAATGCACTCATCAACTCAATGGTTGGTTTAATTACGGTAAAACCGATGGCACCTGGGAAAACAATTCGCTCAATACGAGTGATTTTCAACCGGTCAATTGTATTGGCTGGCAAGCGGCTAATGCTTATACCCAATGGCTAGCAAAAGAAACCGAGCGTCCTTATCGTTTGCCGAGTGAAGCTGAGTGGGAATATGCCGCTAGAGCAGGTACAAGCAGTAAATATTACTTTGGTGACGATCCTGAACAAACCTTAGTGTGTGAGTATGAAAATACCGCCGACTTAACCGGTGAAAATATTTTGCAACGAGATAGCGGAACCAGCTATGTGAATTTTTTTAATGGTAAATCAAACTGCGTTGATCACTCGGCTTATGCAAGTATCGTTGGCATGTATAAACCTAACCCTTTTGGTTTGCACGATATGGTTAGTAATGTGGTTGAGTTTATTGCCGATTGTTACAAAGATAATTATATAGATGCAAAAAATGATGGTAAGGCATGGATAGATGACGTTTGTGAATTCCGGGTAGCGCGAGGAGGCAGCTGGCATTGGAACACTTTCTCGGTTAGCCAGAGGGGTGTCATGGGTGAAGACTTTGTTGGCGCAGTAGAAGGGTTTCGAATTGCACTTGATGGTGCAACACCGACTAAATCTAACAACACTAAAAAATTTATTAAAGAGCTAATAACAGCTCAACGAAGCGAAAAATTAAGACGTAATGCTATGTTGCCTTATCCAGATACAGTAACAAACTTAACATTAAATCAAGAAGATGATCTCGTTATTTTAAACTGGGACAAGAGCCCGAAAACTGACATTGAGAGCTATCGTATTTATAGAAATGCGGCCACTGGCAGTACCTTTAAATTATTAGCGTCGAATATAATCGAAACGACATTTAAAGATGCCAATATCGATAGTCATCAATATGAATATACCGTGGTAGCGGTTAGGCATCACCAACAAAGCGACTACAGCAATACAGTAAAAACTCAAGCCTCGTGGGTGTATGCCCCCGGAAGAGTGGAAGCGGAAGCCGCGGCTGAACTTACTGATTCTAGCGTAGGAAGAACCTCTGATATTGATGGTAAGTTTAATTTGACGGGGTCTGGAGGTATTGGTAATAAAGCGATAATGGACTATCAACTTGAAGTAACTCAATCAGGCCATTATAACCTTAGCTACCGTGTGGCGGCCCCTCGAGACACTAAGGGGTTTATGATATTGGTCAATGGTAAACAGTTAGCCGTAGAAAAAATAACGAATACTGGTGGTTACAATGAATGGCAAACACAAACAGGCGCCAAAGTTTACCTTGAAAAAGGTAAACACAAACTAACCTTACAATCACTTGATAATAACTGGAAGCTAAATTGGATTAACCTAAAACAGGGCTAGTTTCGGTAAGTAAGAATACAAAGTAAAAGGCAGCGATATCGCTGCCTTTATTACTGTTTAAGTTAATCAACTGGATGCTATAGGGTCAGTGCTAACAGCTTTTCTTCATTATTACGTCGCCAATAGGCTGTTGATTTTTTATCAATGTATTGAAAATAAAAATCATAATTAATTTGGGGGCTTTTTGTGCTGCACATAAGTAAAGCCATATCCAAACTAAGATTAATATCACCGGCCAGCTCTGCTTGTTCAAAGGTACGTTGTGCATGACTGACAAAGGCATCATCATTTTGTTGTGCTTGCGCTAATAATGTTCTCAAGTAAGAGTTCTGTGCGTTATCCTTAGTGATATTACTAATAAGCGCTTGAGCTTCTGTCAGACGGTTTTGACTTATATAGTATTTCATCAATTGTTGTCGACTGTCTTGTGCGGCCCAAAAGTCAGGCGTCAACTTGGCAAGCTCTAATACTTGTTTAAAATGAGGTGCTTTGTCCTGAGGGCTTTTAGCGAAAATAGAGTAATGATAAGGCACTATAGCAAAGTGATAACTCGGTAATTGGTATGCCTTCATCTTATTTTCTGCTTGTCTTAAATAAAGGTACTTATCATCTTCTTGCTGATTCTTATAGGCCAGTACAGACAAGTAAGTTAAAGCACTTAACTCTCGCTGCTTATCTTGAACATTAAAAGCCAACTGTGCAGATTTAAGCAGGCTTGCCTTAATCGCTTGATAATTAGCCTGATTATGATCTATCCAAGACTGTGCAAACCAGGCGTCTGCTTGCCGAGTTAAATCATTGATTTTTTTAAACTGCTCAATAGCACTGTCGAGCTTATGGGCGCTTAAATCAAACAGCTCTTTACGAGTTAAAATTTGACTTTGAAAGAGTAAAGCATTGCCGACATATTGTGCGTTGTTTTGTAAAGCCGAAGTGTTTTCTAATTTATTAGCCATCACCATCGCTTTATTTAGCTCTCCTAGCCTTATGTAAGTCTCGGTTAATTGACCAAGTATAATAAGGTCATTTGGCGCTTGTTGATGAGCAATAGATAAGTTTGCTTGTTTAAGCTCTGGAGCTTGCACTTTATTCAGTAGATTATAAATAACGGGCTGTTGTAAATGTTGTAACAGCTGCTTTAAAACCGTTTGTTGGTCTAGGCCTGAAATTTGACCTTGCCAATCAGAAAACGGACCTTTTAAGATAAAATCAAGATAAGTTTGTTGGTTATAGCGACGAATAGAGCCAGATAAAATTAAGGGGTGCTCATCGGCTAACAGAGGATATTCCAATTCCACTGAAGCCTGAAAATTTGCCGTGTTTAACTGAGATAATTCGCTGAAATCAAAGTGCTCATTATCATCAAGCCTAACAACCTTGGCTCCTTGTTGATCACTTATCGGGATATAGGCCATATTAATAACAGCGTTTTTCTCTTTTTGAGGAGATACAGGTAATAAATTAATCGCCGCAATGATAAAGAGAATTAAACTCGCCAAGGCTATGACTAGCCAATGATTGTTACTTTTCGGCTTGGCTAAAGCACTTGCTTGTTGATGGGATATACTTGAACTTAAAACGCTTTGTGTCTTTTCAGTATCAGGGTGAATAGAATCAACTTTAAGCTGCCATTGATAACCTCGTTTTGAAAAGGTTTTAATGGCTTGATTACCGAAAAGACTTCTTAGGTGACTAATGTTTTGAAAAACAGCTTGTTCCGACACCACTTTATCTTGCCAAACGTGAGATAAAATATCTTCTTTACTAAAAACATTATCCGAATGCTCAATCAGCAGTTTTAGTACTTTGGCTTCATTGTGTCGAATAGCCAATGTCTGACCATTTTTTTAAGTACTAAACTTGTACTATCAAATTCAAAATCATTAAATCTATAACGCATTGTTTTTATTAGAATAGCCCGTCTGGTTATTTGCTTAGCTCATATCTTAACGTATTAGCCGATAAAGAGTAGAAGTTTGTTGTAATGCCTAATGTTTTAGTTGTTTCTTCTATAACATAATCTGTATATTTTCAAAGAATTCATTTTTTAGATGTCTTCGGAGTATTGTAAACAATAGGAAGTGCTGTTGATGTCCGGTTTGTCGGATCACTTGTCACTAGATAAGTAAGGGATTATGTTCGCTTTCGTATCTTAGCCGACTTAAATTTAGGTGAGTATTTGTCACCATTGTTGACCGCTTCATGCTCATTACTGACCTAATCAACTGTATGATTAGGTCAAACCCGAAATTGAAAAGTGCTAGATTAAGTATGAGCTACAGTAGCTTATATTATTACTAACCCCAATCAAGTAGCCTGTTTTGCCCTTCAATTTTTAGGATGTCTGTGATGTCTTGAGACATTTCAATCACGCCTTTGTAGTTATTGTCTTTATCGCGAATGGCAAAGTAACGAATATGAATTTTACGGTCTTTAAAGTTGATCCAAAACTCTGCTTTGTCTTGAGTTCCTTTTCTAAATTCTTCTAAAATTTGTAGCACAGTGCCAACTGATTTAGGTGGATGACAAAATTTCACTTCACGACCTATAACACCAGCCGAGCGCGGGAAAACTCTATTCTCGCCACGGTTATAAAAAATAACCGTGTCATTTTCATCAACATAAGTGAGATCAACAGGCATAAATTGCAACATCAAATTAAGCTGTTCACCGGTCATAAAACCTTCGTCTAAGTGAATTCTATCTTCGGTAGAAAAGGGGAGTCGTTTCTTTCTTCGGTCTTCTCCTGGGTGAATGTATTCAACTGCAGGGTAAGGTACTGGCTCTTCACTTAGCATCCAACCAATTTCTAAGTCGCCCTCGCGCATTTCCTTCCAGTCATCTTCGGAAAGTAAATCTAAAGCATTAGGAAATAAACGCACTTCTTCGATATGCATTAAGCCCTGTAAGTCATCAGTAATGCTATAAAGCAGTACGTCAACTGTAGAGAACTCTTTGCTTTCTAGGCATTTTCTTAATGCTCGAAAATTTTCCCTAATTTTGTCATGAAAAGCCCACATTCCTTGACTAGGGCTTGTCCAGCCATGCTTTTCTAAATAAGGAAATAATTGATTTTCTTTACGAGTAAAACGCTTTTCTATCGCTGATAATTGATTGAAAATATTAAAAAACGTTTCAAAGTCCTGACTGATGTCTATATTGGCTAATTGCTGCAGTAATGAATAGGTGAGAACATTTTCTTCAAAATAGACTTTTACTGGGTGACCGTCACTAAGCTTGTCGGCAAACTGGGGAATTGCATTCATTGGAGTCAAATAACATTATATAGGCTGTGGTGTTATTATCTCGAAAAAGCATTTTAGCGGTATTGCGTAAGATCATTAATAGCACAAACACAGTACACTGGTTTTACGCTATTTAAATGAAAAATGGCAGTCAGTGTATTTATGTAGCTGTAACTGTAACTGTAAAATTTTGAGTATTAGCTTCTTAACGTTAATGTGATTAATACGATACCATGATCGGTACTTTCGCCATCACGGTCAAAAATAGGATTTATCAAATGTCGATCGTAAGTGTCATAGCCACTAACTTGATAAAGACTGTCGTGATAACTGGCATCAAATTCACATGACAGAAGTACATAGTCGAGCACAGAACTAGTGGTGCCAAAATAATGCGTTGGTGCTCGTGGCGCGATTACTTTCCGACTAGTTTCATTTTCTTCATTTTCTTCATTGCCTTCATTGGTTAGGGCAACTTCAAATAAATTCCAGGCATCATTTAAACAGTATTTAGCAAGGTAAGCGTCACGATCAATGGTAGAAACAAAACGTAAGGTGTTGGTGAGTAAATGACTCAACACCCCGTCGGTTAAGGTGTTATTAAAGTCACCCATTAATAACATTGGGTTATTTGTCGCCTCGCGCCGTTCTATCATCTCAATCATCAGCAGTGCGGCTTCACTACCGCGTTGCATAGTCGACCCCCAACCACCAGCCACACTTGCTTTCAAGCTTTCAATAATAACTTTCTCTGGTGACCACTCATTGTTTATTTCATCGACTTCAATCATCGAACGTTTAGATTTAAAGTGCACTACATAACAGTCACAATTACCAATATGTGGTGCCTCAATTGTTGCTCTTACGACTTTTCGACTAAAAGAGAAGTCATCGGCTAAGCCTAAGGTTTGTGCAAGCTTTGTATTAGCCTTTACAGCAGCAACATCAACAATTGGGTAGCGTGAGGCTATGGCAACAACAGGGCTACGATAAATGAAATCATCAATAACTTCAGGTTGATCGACAAAAGCAAAGTAATGATAACCTTGCGTAGCGACTAATTCTTTTAACGACTCAGGGCTAAAAACTTCTTGAAAGCCAATAATGTCAGGTTGATATTCACGTAAATATTCAGCGATCCATTTTTGCTTTTTCGCCCATTGCTCAGCACTATAAATGCGCTCAAAATCGTAATAGGCATTAGGTGGCTCAAGATAATTAAATAAATTAAAGGTAGCAAGTTTAAGTTGGGTGTTTGCAACCGATACCACAGGTTCTTCAGAAGCGGGGAGTGGCTCTATTACTTTTTTATCGTGGTGACTGATGATATTAACTCGAATAAATGATGTGAAATAATTATACCCTATCGTTTATAATAACAAGCAATTAAAAGCCAGTAACATAAATTAAAGCCCCGCTAGCAGCAAACCAAGTTATTAATGGTTCAACATAGCGACGATATGGCTTTAACAAGAGTAAATATAATGCAGTTAGAAAGACAACTTAGTAAAGAAGATATTAGAAAAACCAAACCAACAAGAGATGAGTACCTAAAGCAGCCAAAGCTGCCACTAGTGTTGGTATTAGACAATGTTACTAACAGCTACAACGTAGGCTCTTTCATCCGTTTGGCGGATGCTTTTGCGATTGAAAAAATTATTGTTTGTGGCGAGTTAACTATTTCAGATAAAAAGCTTAGAAAAGCGTCGAGAAATGAAGCTAAATGGGTTTGTGTTGAGTATAGCGAAAGCACAACGCAAAGTTTACAGACGTTAAAAGACAACGATTACGCAATTTTTGGCGTAGAGCTATGTCATGAATCTGTTGATTATAAGGATATTAACTATCCGTCACGCTGTGCTTTAGTTTTAGGTAATGAACGTAAAGGAGTTAGTGAAGCTGCATTAAAATTAAGTGACCAACATATACATATTTCGATGTTTGGCATGGGTAATTCGCTAAATGTTTCTACCGCGGGCGCTATTGTATTAGCTGAATGTGCCAGTCAAATTCGAAAAGCTGTTACGGTTTAAATAAGTGAACTTGTACTGTGAAATTTCGCTTCGTCTCCCAAGTTGTAACTAGGCTTTCAAATTGGAGCTAAAAATAAAGTGAGATAGGAGTATCTAAGATAGATACTCCTAAAGTGTATTTATTCAAAGCTGAATTGGCACCTTGGTTAAATAAAGTTTTATTTTCGAAGTCATTTTTGACTTAAAACTATTTAGCGTACATTTACGTAACGTTATATTTACCGCTTAAAAGTAGTCTACAGATATTAGTCCAATAAAATTTCAGATTCATTCTACAAAAAAAGATTTAATTCATATAAAACACTCCTTTCAATGCCTATTAAGCTGGTGATAATATCTATAAATACTTAGCCGTAATTGTGAAAAAAGGAGTGCTAAAAATTACTCAAATGCAATACTTATCTAGCCTAGCTGGAAAACTTAGCTTAAGCGTTTCTTTATTGTTTGTTGTTTTGTTTTCTTTAACAGGGGAATCCGCTGAAGTCCGTTGTGATAAAACGTTAACGGTTCACTTAGACTTACATGCTCCTTCTGCCTACCTAGATAACAACGGGCAAGTTGCAGGTATGGATGCAATGTTAGCGCAAAGGATATTAACCAAAGCTGGTTGCAAGCTTGAGTGGCACCTTCTACCCATGACAGGTGAAAGGATTTTAATGAGCCTGCAGCAGGGTAAATTTGACGTTATGATTCGTGCGTCTAAAACAATTCAACGGCAAGAATATGCATATTTTAGTGAGCCTTATCGGGATGAAATAGTCGGCTTATTCAGCCGTAAGCAACTTGAATTACCACCTACAATTAGTATGGTTGATGCTTTAGAGCAGCAAATACGCTTAATTGGACCTGTAAGTGGTTGGTATGGTGATAAATTTGAGGTGTTGCGTAACAAGCTGAAGAAAAAGGGAGATTATACTGCTTATCCAGATGCCAAGCGTGCTACAGAATTACTGTTTATTGAACCGAGTAGAGGCAATTTATTGCTAGTCGATGCTGATATATTTTATCTTCATCTTGGAAAAGAACGGCATGAACAAGTGAAGTTAGTCGGTAATAATCTCCATATTAGCCCTGCGTCGTTGATGTTTAGTAAAAGCTCTCTTGAAAAAAGTGATTTAATTGCTATTAATCAAGCTATTTTGCAGTTGCGACAAACTGGCGAGCTAAAAGCTATTGAAAATAGCTATCGTCCTCAATCATTACAAAAATTATTAAAAGCTAATACTCCACATCTTTAACACCATGTCTTGTGAAAAACCAATGTAAACAATGCTTAAATTTTTACATTTCTATTTTCTATATAGCGATGCTTATAAGTCATGAGTGTAGATGAAGTAGGCAAAAAAGAGATAAAGCATTATAGGTTTTTTCCATTAATTATTACGCTTTTAGGCAAGTATCTACAGCGGTAGCCATATTTAATTAAGCTCTGGTTTTTAAAAGTATCAGAGCAAGTTTGAATGGCTACAGCTTTAAAACCTATTTACATGCTCAGCATACGCTTTTTTAATCTTGCAAGCTCAATTGCGTTTGAGCGTACGGTAAGTTTAATGTGACTATACTCATAGTCTTCTTTAGTTACGCTCATGCTAGAGCGAATTTCGCCTATGATACCTTTGGCGGTATAAGGAATAATAACTTCCTCTTCAATCATCTCATTCTGCGCAACACTAACGATATACTGATGTAATTTACTGACATCAGCAGGATTACGCGTTGAGGTCATCATGGCGTCTGGAAATTCTGCCAGCAATGCCTGTTGCTGTTCAGGCGCAAGTTGATCTGACTTATTCAGTACCAGTAATTTTTTACTATCCTCAACACCAACTTCTGCCAATACTTCGTGTACCACAGCTAATTGCGAACGAAATGAAGGGTCGGAAGCATCAACAACATATAACAATAATGAAGCATCATGCGCTTCGGCTAACGTTGAATGAAATGAAGCCACTAAATCATGCGGTAATTTTTTAATAAAACCAACGGTGTCTGATACTAAAATTCGTGGTTGAGTAATAGGAAATAACGCTCGAACAGTGGTATCAAGGGTTGCGAAAAGCTTATTTTCACCTTCAACATCACTACCGGTTATCGCTCGCATCATTGATGATTTTCCGGCATTGGTATAACCAACCAGTGCAACACAAAAAAGCTCAGAACGTTGTGTTCTTCTGCCTTTCATTTCGTTTTGAACACTGACTAATTCGCGTTTAAGTTCCGCTAATTGGTCACGCACTTTTCGGCGATTTAACTCTAGTGTAGTTTCGCCAGCACCTTTACCCATTTGGCGTTCTTTATCGCCACATGATGATTCACGTAAGCGTGGTGCAACATAATTAAGGCGGGCAATTTCTACTTGCAAACGTGCTGTTTTAGTACGGGCATGGCGGCTGAATATTTCAATAATAATGCCAGTACGGTCAAAAACTTCTACGCCTAATTGATTTTCAACATTACGCAGCTGTGACGGACTTAAATCACAATCAAATACCACCACATCGGCACAACCAAACGGTAGATTATCAGAGGGAATTTCAGCAAGCTCAATGAGCTCGTTACTAGAAAGTTCATCGGCTTCTTCAAAGTCTTCGACCTGACCTTTATTACCCGTAAGATGAGCTATTTCAGCGAGTTTGCCTAACCCCAGTACATTGACTCTTTTAGTAGAACTTTGCTTTTGTGATTGAGTGCCAACCACTTTAAAGCCTAGTGTGGTGACTAAACGCGCTAACTCGGCAAGTGACTCTGTTGCTTCATCACCTTTAATGTCGGGTGTACAAATAGAAATAAGTAAAGCGTGATTAAGTGATGCTTTTGCTGTTAATTGCATAATGGCTCGATGTTGGTGTACGTGAGTGCAAACGTGACGGTATATCTAAAGTGGGGAGATCCTACGCTGTTCTATGCAAGCTTTATAGAGGCATAGTGTACTAATGTCAGTAGAGATACTAATTACTTACTCGTACTATCGAATAAAGGCGTTAATTGTCACGACTTCTTTATTGGTCATTATCAATTAGTGCCGATGATAACCTTTCGCTGTAATTAACTTGCCGTGCGGTATTGTAAAATTAAACTGACTATTTCATGGGAACTGCCTGATGATTCAAGTGATTCATTTAGCGTACGTCTTTGTGGTAATTGAATGTTAAATTTTTCTTTTAATATATTGATAACTTGCTCTTCAGCATTCGGGTCTATTTCTGTTCCAGAAAAAATACATATCCGTTGAAGGATAAATTCTTTGTTCATAATACGATTCACTTCCATCTTGTTAGTTAATGTCTGAGTGTCTTAATCTTAAATTGTAAATATTGATAATTATTCAGCTTGCAAGGCTAAAGCTATATTAACTGTGTATAAACGTTAAACATTAACTGTGTATAAACGTTAAACATTGCGCGTTATTACCACGAAAAATAACTCTTTCGGCTTTTAATCCTAGTTGATATTGATACATAGGATCATAATATTCACACAAAAGAGGCTTCAACCAATTTAAGTGGTAATGTGGTTGGCCTGTTAACTGTTGGGTTAAGGCAATACTTTGTATTTTCTTCTGCTGGCTGTAACGCTGGGTACCTAGTCGTTTAAATCTGAATACAAATCTTAAGCGCGCAATAATTGCTATTGTATTAAGTTAAATTTAATCGATTTAAAAATTTTATGGCTCAGCTCAGTATTAGCAGTATCCGTAAATTCAATTAACATAGAAAAGCGAACTTTTCCTGAAACAGTTGGAATAGTTAACGCTACTTTCTTATCTTGTCGCAATAATTTGCCATGGTGACCGTCAATGACTATTGGCTCGAAAGTCGCCTTAGTTAGCTCATTAAACTGTGAAGAATACCAGCCTAAATCATAGGTTAAGGTAATGTTGTTACTATTAAGCTGCCCTGCATTTGAGTCAATGCTTTGCACATTAGCAGGTATTAAGTTACTTGGGTGTGTAAAGCAAAATTGATCACTCGGACAAAGTTCAAGCCATTGTGCTGGCTGTTGATTATCTTCGCTATTTGAGTAGCTTATATAAAATAATGCAAGAAGAGTTACGATTAAGAGAAATTTGCCAAACTGCATTATAGTTTCCGTGGGGCGCCAACACTTATTAATACTTTACCATAACAAGTGTTGGCCAATTGAATTGATTTTATTTTACTTTTTTAAAGCCACTTTTTAATAAAAGGCTAAAAGATAATAGTAACAGAACTAACGTGCTTGGCTCAGGTACAGGTAGTGGAGTACTTGCTGAAGCCACTATCAGTACAGGATTAATATCTATCCAGAAGTTTTGTCCGTCAGTTTGGACTAATCGATTGCGACGTATGTTGCTAACTTCAGAATCATTCAGTAACGTGCTGTTATTTAGTGAAGGATTCATTAAACCACCCGAACGGTGGTCTAAACCTAAATTATGCCCTAATTCATGTGCTAATAGTTCGCCACCAGAATTTCCGGCTGCAAAAGATGACTCGACAACAAAATCATTTCCGAAATACTCACCACAACCAACTATGCCTGAGCTTATTGAGCCACCACAAGCGCTAATGGTATCAATGAAATAGAAATTAACGACATTAATACCGCCAATATGCATACCAAATAATTGATTAACTTCTGCATCAGTCGTTATGTCTAATAAGTCGGGTAGAACTAATTCCGACGCTAAGCCAATTCGTATGTCTATCGGCATCAAGCCAAAGCTGCTTTGTGAAAATATCGCATCAAGATCCGCTTCATTAGTTGTAATAAAGGCCGCCTTAGCTTGTGAAGAAGCTAGAATTGCCACCGTGATGAGTAAATATTTTAATATGTTCACTTTATTCCTTCTTAATTAATAACTTACGTTAAAATGCTTTACTGATATCAAGCATAAAGTACACCATGTTACGTTTGTTGATTTAAAACAAGTGCTTACAATCTTATCAGTTGTGTATCTAATTGAAAGTGTTAAATATTATGACACTAGAGTTGTTCATAAAGTAATCTTGAAAATGGTAGAATAGACCTGTTTATAAAATATTCAATTAAATGCAATTTTAGATGGGGATATATTGTTTATTGCTGTATAATGCGCGGCTTTATTATGGTGGTTGGGCAAATGTTTATGGCTAAATATTCGCTAGGTTACCTAAATTTACAGTATTAACTACCCATTTAAAGCTATCCGTTAGCGATTACTCGTTAATGATTTTAGTTAACGGAATATAGGAAGACTTCATTGATCACTACATCGAACATTACCATGCAATTTGGCGCAGAGCCTTTATTTGAGAACATTTCGGCTAAATTTGGCAACGGTCATCGCTATGGTTTAATTGGCGCTAACGGTTGTGGTAAATCTACATTTATGAAGATACTCAGTGGTGAGTTAGTACCGAGTTCAGGTAATGTTTCGGTCAGTACCGGCAACAAGGTAAGTACGTTGGGCCAAGACCAATTCGCCTTTGAAGAACACAATGTTATCGATACTGTGATCATGGGTGATATGCCGTTATGGAAAGTAAAGCAAGAACGTGACGCTATTTATGCACAAGCTGAAATGAGCGAAGCAGACGGTATGCGTGCTGGTGAATTAGAAAGTGAATTTGCTGAAATGGACGGGTACACAGCAGAAAGTCGTGCTGGTGAAATCTTATTAGAAGCAGGTATTGAAGAGTCGTTTCATTACGGTTCTATGCAACAAGTAGCGCCTGGTTGGAAGCTGCGTGTACTACTTGCACAAGCCTTATTCGCTAACCCAGATATTTTGTTACTTGATGAGCCTACCAACAACTTGGATATTCATACCATCAGTTGGTTAGAAGGTGAGTTGAACAAGCGTAAATGCACCATGATTATCATTTCGCATGATAGACACTTTCTTAACTCAGTTTGTACTCATATGGCTGATATTGATTACGGTGAATTGCGAATTTATCCGGGTAACTACGAGTTCTTCCTACAACAATCGGCTTTATTACGTGAGCAATTACTTGCTGGTAACACGAAAAAAGCGGAAGAAATTGCCGAGCTACAAGACTTTGTAAACCGTTTTGGTGCTAACGCGTCAAAAGCAAAGCAAGCCAGTTCACGTGCTAAAAAAATGGATAAAATTAAGCTTGATGACGTAAAAGCATCGAGCCGTATTACGCCAAAAATTACTTTCGCACCAGGTAAGAAAATGCACCGCCAAGCATTAGAACTTGAAAATCTTAGCCACGGTTTTGATGGTGAAGTGTTATTTAAAAACGGTGAGTTGTTGCTAGAAGCTGGCGCTAAATTAGCTATTATCGGCGAAAACGGTGTTGGTAAAACTACTTTGCTACGCTGTTTAATGAATGAACTTGAACACACTGAAGGTGTGGTTAAGTGGTCTGAAAATGCGTCAGTGGGTTATTGTCCACAAGACAGCGGCCACTTTTTTGATAACGACTTAACGTTAATGGATTGGATGTCGCAATGGCGTCGACCTTGTCATAATGATTTAAGTGTTCGCGGCATGTTAGGTCGTATGTTGTTTACTGATGATGATGCCAATAAAAAAGCCCGTAACTGTTCAGGTGGTGAAAAGAACCGTTTGTTATTTGGCATGTTAATGATGGGTGACATCAATGTATTGATCATGGATGAACCAACTAACCACATGGATATTGAAGCAATTGATGCATTAAATAATGCCTTGAAAGACTTTGAAGGTACCTTGATATTTGTTAGTCATGATCGTGAGTTTGTTTCAAGTTTGGCTAGCCGTATTATCGACATTAAAGATAAGAAATTGGTGAACTTTCAAGGCTCGTTAGATGAATACCTTGATAGCCAAGCGGAAGTGAAAAAAATCGCTTAAGGTTGATTCGCTAAAGTTGTTTTTAAAGCCAGATACTGTTTTGTATCTGGCTTTTTTATTAACCTGAACTTAGGATAACTAATCACTGACAACCGTGAAGCTATTGGCTGTGGCAGCAACGACTTTTCCATCACTAAAAGTAACCTGAAGTGTTTGATTACTAAAGTTATAGACTACGTAACTAGTGACACCATTTTTTTCAAATGCTAATGCCGCAGGGTGGTTAGCTGTTAGCGCGCCAGTACCTGTTTTTAAATGCCCTAATTTGCTGAAGGTGTGCAGCCAATGATAAGTATGGGCTTTTGTTTCGCCTGCCTCAGCGTCATAGCTGCTAACACTTTCATAATCGTTTATGGCCAAATCTGCATTGGTCATTGCCCATAAATTCCACCAAATGTCGCGCCATTGGTCATCAACTAAACCCGAAGGTTTACCATTTGATGACTCACTTAATCCTAATGTTACGTAGTCTTCCATATAATCAGCATGCAAACCAACGTGCAGAGTTAATGGGTTTATTGGCAAACCTTGTATACCTAAAATATGGGCATAAGCTGCGCTGAACCATGTTGAAAATACTGCGCCGTCTCCCCATATAATCGAAGTTGTTATTTTGTCGTAGCCATCTGGGAAGTTGTTTTCAGTTTCACCGACAGCATTGTAATCATCAATATTATTCCAGTACTCCCAATATGCTGCAGTGATTGAAGCATGCAAGTACATACCACGTTCAACTAAATCGTCATTGGCGGTGATCAAGCCATATAAAATAATAGCGCCATAAGCATTAGCGGCTTCGGAGGTAGACTCATTATTGTTACCTCGAGCGAAATTGACTTTACCTGATGCCCATGAAAAACCATTGGCAGGGTCAAAGTTGCGTAAATACGGAAACATAGTGTCGTCTCTACTCCCAGCATAATCACGGATCAGTAGTTCAATCATAGGGCCGTATTGATCATCACTGCACCAGCTTGCGTCCATTCGGCAAATTTCTGCGGCTGCGCGAATCAAATAGCCATAATGAAAATGATGATCATTGAGCTGTTGATGACTCATAAATGATTCTTCTAATGCCAATAATGTCGACCATTCCTCATCATAAACAAAGTATTTATTGATATCTAAGCTACTGTCTGTTTCAGCAGTAAACCAGTCAGATAGTTCTATTTTTAGCCAGTTTCGCAGAGTCGCTGCTTCTGTTGTCATACCGATTGATTCGGCAATGGCGATTAATTCAGCAACTTTACTGTAATTCTTTCCTGACCAATAAGCGTCGGTGTGTGTATTCCAAGAATCAGCCCCTTGTGCAATGAACTCAGTGATCATGGTTTCTAATGTTATTTGATCAAAAGTACCATCAATTGACGGTAATGTTGGCAATATGCCCACGAAAGGTAGTTGATAGCTAAACTGTGCGGTTTCACTAAATTTAATAGTGCCGCGGGCACTTTTAATCTGGTAAGCCGATGTTGTTTGTGTTGAGTTTTTCCAGTGCAACGGGTGCATACCTACGACTGTTTCGACAGTTGCCTCTTGGCTATTTTTATAAGCATGGCTAACAGTAACGGTATTAGTGGCTTTATCAACTGAGTAATCTATAGCGACACTTGCGACAACATTACGTGCTTTTGCAGCAAAGAAACTGGTTAAAGTATCGGAAGGTACACCATTTAAGCTCGGAAGATAGGTGAGTGTAAATTCTTTTGTAACGTTATTAATAGTGATTTCATTACTAGTAATATTGTCAAATGTTGTTGTTCCTTCGCCAGTAATTAAAAAATTATTGCTATTACCGGCAACGCTAGTCCAAATACCTAAACTATTATCTTGATTGTAAAATGTACCTTTTTCACTGCCGTCATCACGTAAGCTACGTATCACTATTTCACCGTCATATACTTTAAAGTATATGTAAGGTGAGCCATGAACAAAAGTGGCTTCCATAACCGCAGTATCGTTATTTTGCCATTCAACTGTTACTGAGCCGTCACTGTGATCTTTTAAATAACCCTGTAAATTTGAATGAAGTGAATTGCCAACGGCAATACCGTCAAACACTTCGCTAAATGGGTCGGGAATAGGGTACAGGAAACCGTCTGTTGTAGTGGTTAAGCCTGATGGAATACCCATAACTCTAACGCCACGCTCTGATATGCGTGCAGTCATTGGGTCTGGGGTAATATAGGCGGCGGTGTTAGCATCACCTATGGTCATTTCTCCCATAAATGGCACAGAGCCCCACCACTTATGAGTTGGCGTTGGCTTAGTTAAAGCTGGGCCTGTTAATTGCGGGTGTAATTTAGTTGGAGTTCCCGTGGGAATACCTGTAGTTGTATCGCAACTAGCAATTGCGGGCTCAACAATGCCTGCATTGTAAATCCAATTGCCAAAGTCATAAACACAACGATAGCTTTCTGGGTTGATAGTATCGGAAATAGAACCTGCGCCGTAGTTCGTTATTTGATATGAACTTGGGCTAGTTCCGCCATCGTTGATACCGGTGAAATGGATATTGTCTAGCTGAAATATGGTGTTGGTTGTATCGGTCGCCCATATGACTATTCCTGTGTTGACACTTGATAGGTTTAGTCCTGCATTGGCTAACGAGGCTAAAGAAATCTCAACAGTTTCCCAGCCCGCTGCGCCTAAACTACCTAGATGTTGATCGCCAGACGTACAAGGGTAAATACAATCAAGTTTCATGGTTATTTTACTGTCGCCACTAACAACTTTAACGTCAAAGATAAGTTTTCCATCGGCATGGTTGCTAAGGTTTAGTACACTGCTCATGCTAATAAATAGCCCTGCAATATCACCGCTAGCACTATGGCTGACTTCTAAAACATTACCTCGTTCATTGTCATTTACAATTTGCCAAGCAATACTTGGGCAACCTGCGCCACCGTCATTATTACACTCTGCCCAACCTATCGCTGAATCAAAGGCATTTATGCCTCTATCCCAAAGCGTACTTACTGCGCCATTTTCAAAAACGTTCACTTGTGTGCTTGCTGTGCTATCACCAACATTAATAATTCTAACGGCGGTTGCTTGATTACCGGCATTATCGGTTGCAGCGTAAGTTAAGGTATAGGCTTGTGCTACATCACCTACGGTACCTGAGGTAGTAACGCTTACTGCTCCATCAACGGTATCTATTGCAGTGGCACCTGCATCGACATATTCACTGCCTAACGGATGATTAATTGTTGTATCGCCAATTATGCTAATCACAGGTGCAGTGGTGTCTGCGACGACAATTGTTCGAATGGTCGACGTTGTATTACCAGCAATATCTGTAGCGGTGTAAGTTAAGGTATAACTTCCGGCACTGCTTTCTACTTGCCCAGAAATTGTTACAACAACATCACCATCAACCAAATCATTGGCACTGGCACCGGCATCAGTATATTCAGTGCCTTGCTCATGATTAATATTGGTGTCGCCATTAAGCGTAATAGTAGGTGCAGTAGTATCTGAAACGGTAACTGTTCTTGTTGTTGAGGCAGAATTCCCTGCTTTATCTGTGGCGGTGAAAGTTAGCGTATATATACCTGCTTGTTGACCTATGGCACCTGACGTAGTTACTGCTGTTACACCATCAACATTGTCAGTAGCACTTGCTCCAGCATCAACATAGGTAGTACCTTGCTCATGCTCGACACTTGCTGAGCCAGCTAGTGTGATAATTGGTGCTGTTGTATCTAAAGGAGCAGGAGTTGTGCTGTTTCCACCTTGCTCGCTACTGCCACTACCTCCGCCGCAAGCTTGTAAAGCCAAAGTTACAAGGATAAATATAGAGGGAACTTGCCTTAACTGAACAGCCATTATTCTTCCTAATTTTAATTATTGTTATGAATTAGGACTAGTTAAAGACTAAATGTTGAACAGTTGCAATATGTAATAGGTAAGGCGGTACAAGAGGGCGATAAAGTGTGTAAAACACTATAAAAATACAAGGTGAATGTGGAGTAATTGTTACAAAATTGATAAAGTTTCAGGTTAATAAGCAAACGAGATGGGGGGAGTTTATGCAGGGAAAATACCGATGATCTATTTAACCTATTTAAGAATCAATGCCATCCTTGGCATTTTTAGCTATTTCTTTACGTACAATGTTAGCGTTGCAGTTAGACAATAAATTTAGAGGTCGCATCTTTAATTAAGTTTGCATTACCATCTAATTGGCTAGCCACTTCTCCAATTTCTTCAACAGCAACACTTGTTGCACTGAAGCTTTCATACATATTTTCAATATTTCCAACAACAGTTTCCGCAACGCTAGATTGCTGTTCAGTGGCCGCCGCAATTTGATTGTTCATTGAGCTAATATGACCAATTTGTTCTTTAATTTTCGTCAAAGAGTCATCAACTTCCCGAGAAATACTTTCGTTGCTATTAGCCTTATCTTTTGCGGTTTCCATTGAAGTTACTGACAAGTCTGCTGCTGAGATAAGTTTATCAAGTAACTCTCGAATTTCCGTGGTAGATAATGCAGTTCTTGATGCTAAGCTTCTTACTTCATCTGCAACAACTGCAAAGCCTCTACCTTGTTCGCCAGCGCGGGCGGCTTCAATAGCAGCGTTAAGTGCTAATAAGTTTGTTTGCTCGGCAATGCCATTGATTACATCAAGGATTTTATTCATGTTTTGTGAATCTTGTGCAAGCTGATTAATAACACCTGACGCGTTTGATATTTCTTCTGTGAGCTCACCAGAAACAGCCAGCGAGCGCATGACATTTTCCATACCTTGGTTCACTTCTAATTCACCTGCTTCTGCTGCATTAGCCGCTTGAGAAGCCGATTTAGTAATATCGCTAACGCTATATTGCATTTCAACCATTGATTGTTTAGTCACTTCTGCGATATCAGACTGGCTTCTTACGTTATTGTCTACTTGCTGTACTTTATCGGCAAGTTGTTCGGCACTGTGTGTTAACGGGGCAACTACTGCAACTACTTCCTTGACAATAGCACGTAACATTTGTGTGAATATATTAAAGTGTTGCACTACGCTGCCGAGTTCATCTTTACTGACGACTTCAAGTTGGTTAGTTAAATCACCATCACCTTCAGCTAACTCTTTTAAAGACGTATCAATTGAGATCACTGACTTACTAATAGAGCGGGCAATTAAAATACTCAATAATGTCATTAACGTTAAAAGAAATATGCCTAATAGAATACTTAAATCTCTTGAATCACTCGAGTTTTCGACTGTCTGTTCAACTAAGTTATTAAACAAGGTTGCAGCGTGTTCTTTGTCTTTATTTAGCGCATTAGAAACTTCTTTAAACAAAGCTGACTTTCTTTCTATTGTCCCTTGGGCTGATTCAAAATCGACTTCTTCGTTGATAAAGTCTAATGAAATCTTTCCTGCAATAGTGTTGTATTGGTTAGCTTTGCTGGTCAGTTGTTGAATGTTTGAAAATGATGCATCTAACGAGGAAATTTTATTTAAATTAGTTAGTAATTCTTTATGTGCGTCGCTAGCATCAGTTAGCAAATCTTCATCACCAAAAGAAACACTTTGAGTGTACAATTCGTCAATTCTTTGCCAAGCGGTAACATTTTCGCTCGTAAGGTTTACTAGCTTAATACTGGTATGTTGTATTGTTTTTAATATTATTTGGTTTTTAGAAATAGCGGATATATTTAAAGCTAAATTGACTACGAAGCTCAATATGGCAACAGCTAATATGGCAATAATTTTGTGGAATATTTTAAGATTTTTAAACATTGTATGAACAACCTCTAACTGCACAAGCCAATATTTACTAAAACGTATAAATCCATTTGTTATTGTTTTAATAAAGTAAATAGAGATCACTGACTACAGTGATCTCTTTCGTTAGTATAGATTAAAACTTAGCGACTACTTTTACATCACCAGTTACAGCAGCACTATCAATAAAACCAATCGCAGACGCATCTGCTTTAACGGCATTAATCATATCGGCAGCACTATTAACTTCTTTAGGAGGAGTTCCTTTGCCTGTAAAAGCAAGTTTCGACCAATAAGACTTAAATTGACTGTTTGATTTTTTCAATGCGCTTTGACGAAATACCTCTGTTTCAGGTGTGCCGTCTTTTAAGGTTAGCACCTTTATTTTCTTACCATTTGGAAAGGCTTTAATTTTTCCTAAGTAAATGCGCTTGATTAATTTAGCATTTATTTGATCTGTATTTGCACTGTTTACAATAACTGAAATTTCCGCAAAACTTGAAAAGCTGGCAAAAAGAACCGAAGTAATCATTAATTTTTTTAACATATTCATTTTGCATATTTCCTTAGTAAACAAAGTCTACGCCGAAAGTGACTAAGTCAGCGCTTTTATTAGATAAGTCGTTGTTAATTCGTGTGTATTCGAATTTGTAAGCAACACCTTGGTCGGCATCATATCTAAGATGTATACCTTGAGCATCGTATGAATTGTCCTTTAATAAGCTATCTGTTGTACCTTTAACAAATGCATTTACATAAGGGTCAATGGAATTTGCTTGTTCGTAGTCGAAGCTATAATCAAAATCTTGATGAACAAATGAAACTACCGCTTTATCGAAGCGGTAACCAACTGAGAAGTACATAACTTGTGTTTCTTCAATAAAAGAATCGTCAATATCGTAAGCGGCATATTCGGCATTTACTAACCAATTATTGTGGTCGATAGTAATACCTGTGGTCCAGTATAATGTTGAATCTTCATCGGCATATAAGTCTTCCATATTGTAAACAGCTGTAGCACCTAGCGCTGATGGTGTGAATACTATGCCGTCAGTTACAGTATAGCCAGGAAGTGTTGCTTCTAGCCCAGCATTTAAACTGGCTTTAGTATCAAATGATGCCTCTGCAGATAAAATGCCTGCGAAAATAGAGAACCACTCGTATGTATACTCTGCAGATGCTTGAATGATATTGTCTAAGTCGAAATCAACATCATTAACTTGCCCTGAAAATGAACCGAAAGAACCTTTTAGTGTTAAGTCTCCATCACCAACAAAAGTACTGTGCATAACACGTACACCTTCGATGATATCGTATTCTTCCCCTAGGTATATAGATTTTGGTAAGCGGCTGTAATTATGGCTATAACCAACATCTTGCGTATCTGAATTTCTAAAGTACGGAAGAGCGAAACGACCAAATGAAAGGGTTGTTTCTGGAGATAATTCGTAACTTAAGTACGCCCAACGAGCTTCTAAGTCAAAATCGTCTTCGCCACGAGCTTGTAAAACAATTGTTGCATTCCATGCATCGTTAAGGTTTGCTTTGGCTTGTAGTGCAAACAAAGATTCATTTTTAAAATCTACCTTGTCGTCATAACCAAAATAACCTGGTGTGATATCGTCATTAACTAGTAATCCACCACGAATTGAACCGTAGCCACTAAAGTTAATATCTGTAGCGTAAACATTACTCGCTAAAATAGCGCTTAATAAGCCTGATGCTATGAGAGTTTTTTTCATTTTTGACCTCGCGTCATGATTTATAAAATTGTTTTAATCAGGGAAATGCCCTGGTAAATTTGCATATTATTTTTATTATGATGCGGTTACTAATTAAGGGGGAGGTCCCCATATTTAGCGATTAACAAAGTATAGATATTTGAAATAAAGATATTCAAAATTAGTGGTCGTACCAATAGGCCGGATTTTTTCGGCCGCGAATTATAATGTATTAATACTACCAATACATTAGTCGTCTTATAATTTTTTTGCACATTTAAATAGGAAAAAGAAATAAGCGCATATATTAGATGCTGAAATGAAGCAATGGTAAGCAAATATTAAGGAACAATACATAAGTCATAATACTTACAATGATGCACCTTTATTGTTGAGTAGAACGAATTATTAAACATGAGTTGTCGCAGAATTGTCACGTCTTGTCGCATTTGTTGCTCGCTTGGTAGCATTTGTTATATCTTTGTAATTAGTCGATGTAAGTTAACTGTTTGACCTAAAATGGATATTATGGAAAATAAAAACACTGAAAGTACACTTGAACTGGGACCGCAAGCTTTTTCTAAGCAAAGTCATCAGTTTTGGACGTTACAGATAACAGGTTGGTTAGGTTATGCTGTCGTGGTTTTTATCGCGATAATTCGTCCGCAGATAGGTCAGGAAGACTTTAACCTTTCAGGGCAGTTGATAAATCTAGTTTTAGAAACGCTAAGCGGTTTCATATTGTCTTATTTGCAATGGCAAATGATCCGAAAAATAGTTCATTTGCCATTGAAGAAAACATTAGTCTTAAGTTTTGTTTCTGCAGCAAGCTTGGGTTTAGTTTTTAATGTGATAAAACTGAGCTTTTACAAAGTCGTTGTTTACCAACAGCAATGGAATGAAGCATGGGATATGCTCGAGTTTGGTGGTTGGTTATTGTTTTCATTAACAACTATGTTTGTATGGACGTCAATTTATTTCATTATGCTATACAACACCAAGTTGCAGCGTGAACACGAAATGTTATTACGAGCGCAAACAGCGGCTAAAGATGCGCAGTTGCAAATGTTACGTTATCAACTTAACCCTCATTTTATGTTTAATACCATGAACGCGATATCAACCCTTATTTACAAAAATGAAAATGACACTGCAAACGAAATGATCGACAAGCTGTGCGAGTTTTTTCGTTACTCTCTTGATAAAAATGATAAAAGCAAAACAAGCTTGAAAAGAGAACTTGAGTTAATTGAGCTATATTTATCTATAGAAAAGGTCAGATTCGCTAGTCGTCTTAGTGTTGACGTTGATGTTTGCGAAAGCGTATTAGACTGCCAAGTGCCAAGTATGTTGCTACAGCCACTAGTAGAAAATGCCATTAAATATGCCATAGAGCTGAGGAAGTCTGGTGGGAAAATACGTATTATTGCTAAAAAAGTGGCTGAGCGTTTAATCATTAAAGTGGCCGATAATGGTCAAGAAACGCCTATTAAGGTGAGAGATGGTTTTGGCATTGGTATGAGTAATACTAAAGCAAGATTAAATGCCATGTTTAGCGGTGATTATCACGTTGATATCACTGATGCTATAGATGGCGGCACTACGGTTTCTATTTCAATCCCCTATGAGAAGTAAATTGATAAATGATGAACAAACCTCTGACAGCTTTAATTGTTGATGATGAACCTCTAGCGCTAGAAGGTTTACGTTTACGGCTAGAAAAAATTCCTGAAATTGAAGTCATCGCTGAAGCGAGTGATGGTGACCAAGCGATTCAGTTATGTCAGTCTTTATCTCCCGATGTGTTGTTTTTAGATTTACGTCTGCCTGGCCTTAACGGCATTGAAGTGGTGCAAGCATTGCAGTCAGACATTTTGCCAATGGTGGTTTTTGTTAGCGCTTACGGTGAATATGCTCTCGATGCCTTCGAACTGAATGCAATTGATTATGTCATGAAACCCGCTAATTTAGGGCGCTTGCAGAAAACAGTAGAGCGTATTTTACAACGAGTAGAACCGATAGATTCAGGCAAAGAAAAGTTTAAGTTATTACGTGCACTTGGCGAAAGTTCTGGTATTGCCGTTTCGGAGCTTGAAGATTGGCTTGAGTCTGATTTGCCATTGCCGAGCCCATTTATTCAAGAGTTAGTGATTAAAAATAATGATAACGATAAAGTGTTCTTGCCAATAAAAGATATCAGGTGGATTGATGCTGCAGGTGATTACATGTGTGTTCACACTCAAGATGAAACTTACATTGTACGCATCACCATGAAAAAACTTGAGAGCCAATTAGATCCTAAAATATTCTCTCGTATACATAAATCTACCTTGGTGAATGTTAATTGTATTAAAAGTATTAAATCGTTACGAAATAGTGAGAGCATTCTCGAATTGGGTGATGACGTGCAATTAAAAGTAAGCCGAAACTTTAGCTCAGATATTCAAAAAATTGTCGAATCTAAACAAATCTAACCACTTGTCGTATTTTTATACCGCTTTATCTTGCTATTACCTTAAAAACCTTCCATGCCGCATACAGTAACCACTACAGCGCATTTCATTTGTAACTATTTGTAATTTAAACCAGTATGTTTTCAGGGGGTAGTCTGTCGTAATATTAACTATTTCGATATGGCTACTGAACTATAGTGCTAGGCAAACTCGTATTAAATAATATTAAAATCAAACAGTTTTGCTACCACAACAAAAATAGTTGAGTAACTGGAAATCAAATTATGATAAAAGCTGCAAAGAATATTACACAGTTGTTAGCATTATTATCGACTGCGACCTTAATAGGGTGTGGTGGTAGTAGTGTTGAAACGAAAACAAATGTTGATGCCGTCGATCCACAAGTACCAGTAAGTGATTGGCAATTGGTATGGAGCGATGAGTTTGACGGTTCATCAATCGATGCTAACAAGTGGACTCATGAAGTCAATTGTAGTGGCGGTGGTAATAATGAAGAGCAATGTTATACCAATGACGCTGCAAACTCTTTTATTGCTGACGGTATGCTCAATATTGTTGCTCTTCCTGCACCTGAAGGTGCTGAAAAGCCTTACACGTCTGCTCGATTAAATACTAAAGACAACCAAAGCTGGACATATGGTCGTTTTGAAATGCGAGCAAAATTACCTGCAGGTCAAGGTGCATGGCCTGCATTTTGGATGTTACCAACTGATGAAGTTTATGGTGGCTGGCCTCGTTCGGGTGAAATTGACATTATCGAAGCAGTTAACTTAAAAGCAGGCACTAACGAAGGTGGCAGTGAAGCTAACGTATACGGCACCTTACATTATGGTAAAGAATGGCCTGATAACAGCTCTTCAGGGCAAGCTTACTTATTGCCAGATGGTATTAACCCCGCTGATGATTTTCATACCTACGCTATAGAATGGCAAGAAGGTGAAATTCGTTGGTATGTTGATGATTATTTATATGCAACGCAGCGTAAATCTACCGTGCGTTACAACAGTAAAGATGAGCCTGTAGGTTTATCTCATCGTGGTTGGTTTACAGAAAATTTTGATATTGTTTCTGGTGAACTTGCAACACAATGGGAAAATGCGCCTTATGATCAGAGATTTCATTTACTGCTGAATTTCTCAGTTGGTGGTAATTGGCCGTCATCGGTAAACGATACGGGTATTGATGCCAGTGCATTTGAAAATGGCAATTCCTACATTGTTGATTATGTGCGAGTCTATCAATGTCAGCAAAACACCTTAACCGGTAAGGGCTGTGAAACTGTACGCCCAGGTTACGATAGCTTCGACGATGCAATGGTTGAAGGTAAAGCACCAATTCCGTCACCGCCTTCTACGGGGATTCCGCAAAATTTAACTATTTTCTCTGGCGCTATTAATCCAAATTGGCCGGCATGGGACTGTTGTGGTGGTTCAACACCTGCAGTCGTTACAGATGCTGAAAAAGGTGATGTTGTTGAATTTGTTGTTGGTGCTGAGCCAACAGTGATGGGCTTTATTTCTCGTGAAGCTTTTATTGATGATCCGGCCGGACAAGCATCGCCATTTGATGCATCGCCGTTAATTGATTCTGGTACCTTGAAATTTGACATGAAAGTCGTAGCCGCGCCAAGTAATGCGGATTCAACTTGGATATTAAAAGTTGAAAGTCAAGAAGGTACAACTGCAGTTGAAATGCCACTAACGGCAAGCTCTGAAGGTGCAGCCCCTGAAGCGGGCACGTGGCAAACCTATACATTCCCTTTGCAAACATTAGCTGATGCGGGCTTAGACTTAAGCGCTATCGACGTTGTAATGATTTTCCCAGCTTGGGGCACAGGTGAAGGGGCGGTTTATCATGTTACTAACTTATCAATTGCAGGCGACGCCGTTGCTTCTCCTCAAGTAACCATATTCGAGGATGCAGAAAATGCTAGCTGGCCAATGTGGGATTGCTGTGGTGGTTCAACGCCAACAGTAGAAACTGACGATGATGCACATGGCGCGGTCGCACAATTTAGTATTGGCGCTGAACCAACCGTTATGGGCTTTATTTCAAGAGATGGCAATACCGATACGCCAGCACCATTTGACGCTACGGGTATTTTGGCTAACGGTGTTGTGCAATTTGATATGAAAGTTGTCACTATGCCAAATGATGTCAGTGCAAGCTGGGTATTTAAAGTTGAAGCCGATAATGCTACATCAGCGGTTGAACTACCACTATCAAGTAGTGTTGAAGGAGTAACGCCGGTTGCTGACCAATGGCAAACCTATACCTTTAACTTAGCTGATTTAGCTAATGCTGGTTTAGATGCAAGCGCAATTGACGTACTGATGATATTCCCTGCATGGGGTACTGGCGATGGTGCTGTTTATCGTGTCGACAATGTAAAAATCTACGATCCTAATGCCTCTACCGGTTTTACTGGCCACATTCTATTTGCAGACGATGCCAAAGAGCAATGGAGCATTTGGGACTGTTGTGGTGGTTCAACACCTACGCTTGAAAATGATGACACTGACCATGGTATGACAGCAGAATTTGTTATTGGTGCAACGCCAACGGTAATGGGGTTATTAGCCGATGATGATGTGTACTTAGACGCTTCAAGCTTACTAAGTACAGGTGTTATGCAATTTGAAATGAAAGTGATTAACGCACCAAATGATGCTAGCGCAGTATGGAAATTTAAAATTGAAGCCGGCGATACATCATCTGCCGTTGAGCTAGACCTAACAGCAAGCCAAGAAGGTGCTGCTCCTGTTGCTGGTCAATGGCAAACTTATACCTACTCTTTACAAAGTTTATTTGATGCAGGTTTAGACTTAAGTGCGATTGACGTTGTAATGGTTTTCCCTGCATGGGGCACAGGTGAAGGTGCTGTATATCGTCTAGACAACGTAATGATATTTGATCCTACTAGTGTACCGACAGCGCAAGGTTTAACTTTGTACGACAACGCGCAAAATGCAGAATGGCCAATTTGGGATTGTTGTGCAGGTTCAATACCAACCGAAGAAGAAGATGATGTAACGCATGGCATGGTAGCTGAGTTTGTTATTGGTGATACGCCAACGGTAATGGGCTTCTTAGCGAACGATGGTGTTTACTATGATGCAAGTGCATTACTGCAAAACGGTGTGGTGAAATTTGATATGAAAATGGTAAGTGCGCCAAATGATGCAAGTGCGGTGTGGAAGTTTAAAATTGAATCCGGTGATACCACATCAGCTGTTGAGCTCGATTTAACGGCAAGCCAAGAAGGCGCAGCGCCAGTTCTAGGCGAATGGCAAACCTACACTTATACGCTTTCAGACCTATTTGATGCTGGCTTAGATGTTAGTGAAATTGATGTAATTATGGTTTTCCCTGCTTGGGGAACGGGTAATGGAGCTGTTTATCGACTGGATAATGTCGCGATAACTGCACCGTAATACGTTATTTGAAAACCTAATTTTAAATGTGCGGCTAGCGATATTTGGCCGCCATAAATAAAACTAATTTTAACTAAGTAGGGTTAACATGAAACATTTAACATTCTCAAAAAAACATTTAGCTGTATGTATCTCAGCAATTATTAGCTCGGGCTTTAGCCAACAAGCTTTTGCTGCGGAAGAAGAAGCTGCATTAACAGAAAAAGAAGAAAATATTGAAGTGATCACGGTATCAGGTATTCGTGGCAGTTTAGTGCGTTCAATGAATATTAAACGCGATATGTCAGGTGTTGTTGATGCCATTTCAGCCGAAGAAATGGGTAAGTTCCCAGACACTAACTTAGCGGAATCTCTGCAACGTATCACAGGTATTACTATTAGCCGCGCAAACGGTGAAGGTAGCCAAATTACTGCGCGTGGTTTTGGTCCAGAGTTTAACTTAGTCACTTTGAATGGTCGCCAAATGGCGAGCACAGGTTTTACCCGTTCATTTAATTTTGAAAACCTGTCATCTGAAGGGGTGAGTGAACTACAAACCATTAAAACTGCCCGTGCAGAAATGCCAACGGGTGGTTTAGGGGCAACGGTCAATATTGTGACTGCCAAGCCTTTACAAAACCCAGGACAAAAGTTTTCGTTTATGGCGAAAGGAATTCACGATAGCTCAGTGGAAGCGGGTGATGATGTTACGCCAGAAATTGCTGGTATTTATAGTAATACCTTTGATGATGATCGTTTTGGTGTGTCAGCTAATTTTTCTTATCATCGTCGCGACTTTCAACGACAATCTGCCAATGTACGTTCATGGATCAGAAACCATAATATTAGTTTAGATCCTGAAAATGTAATTGATAATCGTCCGGTAGACGCTGAAGGTAATGTTGCTGAACAGTATTCAATACTTGATGATAATGGCGATATTTCATCTATTGCCGCGTCATTTTTTCCGCAAGAAATAAGCTATGCGCGAGATGATGTTCAACGTGAACGTACCAATGCGCAAGTTACTTTTCAGTTTGCACCTACAGACGAACTAGTGTTTACACTTGATCACACTATATCTAATGCAGTCACAGGCAATAACTCACTTTCTTGGGGCGTATGGAATGGTTCGTTTGGTGGCAATGCCAACTCCTATGAATTAGATGAAAATGGTACGGCTATTTATTATAACTCGGCTGGTGATGACGGTTCGTTTACCTCATTTCGCGAAACAACCGAAGTTGACTCAAAAGCCACTGGTTTTAATGTTGAATGGTATGCCAATGATAATTTAAGTTTTACCTTTGATGCCCATAATTCAAAAACCACAACCGATAACGGTAAAGATAAAGGCTTAGGCGCCAATGCTCGCGTTATTTTAGGCTCTGCCGACTTATCAAGTAAGGAATACTTCTTTAGAGAAGGTGATATACCGGGTTTTAATATTAACTGGAATAATGGCTCTCAAGAAATTAACCCGAACGAAATTGGCTCTAACTTTAGTATTTTTACCCGCACGCCGGCAGAATCTGAAGTAACGCAAGTGCAATTAGATGGTAACTTGATATTAGACACCGATTTTGGTCTAGAAGCGGTTAAGTTTGGTACTGCGTACACCAAACAAACACTTGAAGGCTGGGGCGGCTCAAACAATGCTAATGCACCTGGTTTCAATAACGGAACTTTTGCTGAAATATTCCCCGATGGTATGTTTGAAAGAGTTGATTTAAGTGATTTTCTTGATGAGTTTTCTTTTGGCTCGGGCGGAGTTTCACCTGGTTATGCTTACACGTTTAATCTTGATGAAGCCTATACCCGACAAGCTTTATTTCTAACCGAGGATGTGGTTGGCAGTGATGTATATCAAATAGGTACCTTTGACGGTTTCCCAACCAATAAAGTAGAAGAAGAAACCATCAGCTTATATGTTGCTACTGATTGGGCATTTGAAATCAGTGGTTATGACGTGCAAGTGAACCTTGGCTTACGTTATGAGAAAACTGAGGCTGTAAGCCCTGCAAAAAGTCGTGTAGCAGAGCAAGTATACTGGGCAGGTGGTTCAGAATGGATCACTGAATTTGCAAGTGGCGGAGAAGTTGAAGTTGAATTCGAAGGTGAGTATGACTTCTTACTGCCTATGTTAGACATCAAAGTTGACCTAAGTGACGACCTAGTAGCACGTGCATCAGTAGGTCAAACCATTACGCGCCCTGCGCTAGGCGATATGTTGGGTAACCTGAGCTTAACCCCTTCACCTAAGATTGGTTCAAGAGGTGGTAGTCGTGGTAACACAGGTCTACAACCATTTAAATCAACCAATTTAGATCTATCTCTTGAGTATTACTACGGTGATGCAAGCTATGCATCAGTCGGCTTATTTTGGAAAGATGTTGACGACTGGATTGCTGGTTCATCAGTGACAACAACATATGAAGGTTTGCATGATGTTTATTTAGGGCAACGTTGGAACAACGCAGTATCTGCTATTGAAGGTCGCGGAGAGCAAGCCACTGACACAGCTATTTACAATGAAATTGTTGCGAATGGCATCGGTATTGGTGAGAACAATCGAGTATTAGCTGACCCTGCAACTGATCCTTTAATTGAGTGGACTATTGACTCTCCTGAGAATGTTGATGCTCGTAAAGTAAACGGTATTGAATTAGCAGTGCAGCATTTATTTGGTGAAACGGGTTTTGGTGTAGGCGTTAATGCCACTTTTGTTGATGGTGATGTTGATGTCGATAATTACTATATTGGCCGTCAAAAAGTACTTGAGGGACTAAGTGATTCAGCCAATTTACAAATGTTTTACGAGAAAGATGGCATATCGGTCAAAGTGACTGGTGCATGGCGTGATAAGTACTTAGTGGGCTTAGGCTTACCTGATACAGGCGGCGATTCAGCGCCATTATATGCTGAAGAGTTTTTGCAGTGGGATCTAAGTGTTAACTACGAAGTTAGTGACAACATGACGGTATTTTTTGATGGCGTTAACTTAACCAACGAAACTGAGCGCAAGTATAGCCGTTTCGAAAGTCAATTTGTTAGTGCTGCGCAATACGGACCAAGATATGTACTTGGTTTTAGATACACCATGGGTGACTAACTGTTTTTTGCTTTGAGCTGCTTGATTTAGGTAAGTAGCCTGCTTTGAGTAATAAACATTTGTAAACTGCGCTTATAGATAATGTAAGCGCGATTCTTTCATCGGTGTAGCTATGTGTAGTTCGCTTTCATCAGCATAAAGCCAACACCGATTCTTTTTGATATAGGAATTTTATTATGGCTGGAAATTCGGTCATTTTAGAGCAAAACCATGGCGTAACTAGTAGTGTTTCGCCGAGTCAAAATCGTTTTGCTCTGATCTCATTAACAACACTGTTTTTTATGTGGGGCTTTATTACCTGCTTAAACGACATTCTTATTCCCCATTTAAAAGCCATTTTTGATTTAACGTATACGCAATCAATGTTGGTGCAATTTTGCTTTTTCGGTGCTTACTTTTTAGTGTCATTACCTGCTGGGCAGTTAGTGAAAAAAGTCGGTTATCAAAAAGGTATTGTCGCGGGGCTTGTTGTTGCAGCGCTGGGTTGCTTGATGTTTTACCCTGCGGCGTCAATGCACAGCTACCCGATGTTTCTGTCAGCGTTATTTGTGTTAGCCAGTGGCATAACTATCTTACAAGTTTCGGCAAATCCTTATGTTACGTTGTTGGGGCCAAAGGAGTCAGCGTCATCACGCTTAACCATGACCCAAGCCTTTAACTCTTTAGGCACAACTGTAGCTCCGTATTTAGGCGCATTGTTTATTCTTAATGAAGCAGCAAGCTCAATGTCAGCACCTTCTGCTGACTCTGTAAAAGTGCCGTATTTAGTACTAACAGCAGCGTTATTACTATTAGCCGCCATTTTTGCTTGGTTAAAGCTACCACATATTAGTAGTGCTGAAACTGCGCCGGACGAAGCGTTATCAGGTTCAGCTTGGCAATATCGTCATTTAGTTTTAGGTGCTATCGGTATTTTTGTTTATGTTGGCGCAGAAGTGTCTATTGGCAGTTTTTTAATCAACTTTTTTGGTGAAGCTAATATTGCCGGTTTAGAAGAGTCTGAAGCTGCTAAGTATCTTACGTATTATTGGGGCGGAGCCATGGTTGGACGCTTTATTGGGGCAGCGGTAATGCAAAAGGTATCCCCCACTAAGGTATTAAGTTTTAATGCCTTTTTTGCGGTTGTTTTAGTTTCTGTCGCTATTATCACGAGTGGCAGTATTGCTATGTGGGCGATGCTTTTAGTGGGGTTATGCAATTCAATTATGTTCCCCACAATTTTTAGTTTGGCGTTAAATGGCTTGGGTAAGCACACAAGCCAAGGTGCCGGGATTTTATGTCTAGCCATTGTTGGTGGTGCAATTGTACCGTTAATTCAAGGCGTACTCGCTGATATCGTTGGCGTGCAATTGTCATTTGTTATTCCAGTGCTTTGCTACAGCTATATCGTTTATTACGGTATGAGTGGTGCTGTGCCAAGCAATGCTTCAAATCGGGAGCAAATGTCATGAATAAATTAGCTTATGCGGCTTTATCTTCTATCGTTTTACTTGCTTTGCAAGGTTGTAATTCAGCAACGAAAGAGCAAACAACTGACAATAAAGTAAGTGCTGATCAGACCGAAAATAATCTATCTATTTGGCCCGTCATAAACTCTGAAGTTAAGACAGATGTAGCGCTTGAACGACAAGTACAAGCAATGCTCGCTACTATGACGTTAGAGCAAAAAGTAGCGCAAATGATCCAGCCAGAAATTCGTGATATCACCCCAGAAGATATGCGTAAATATGGCTTTGGCTCATACTTAAACGGTGGTGGAGCATTCCCGCAAAACAATAAACATGCAACACCGCAAGATTGGATAGCACTTGCAGAGGAAATGTATCAAGCCTCGATTGATGATTCACTTGATGGTTCAACGATTCCAACCATGTGGGGCACGGACGCCGTCCACGGTCATAACAATGTTATTGGTGCGACTTTATTTCCGCATAATATTGGCTTAGGGGCGGCACATAACCCTGAGTTAGTAGAAAAGATTGCCCAAATTACCGCCACTGAAGTGATGGTGACAGGCATTGATTGGGTATTTGCACCAACAGTGGCAACGGTTCGAGATGACCGTTGGGGCAGAGCTTATGAAGGTTACTCTGAAGATTCTGAAATCGTAAAGTTATATGCGGCCTCGGTGGTAAAAGGCTTGCAAGGACATGCTGATGATGACTTTTTAGGTGATGACAGGGTGATCAGTACTGTTAAACATTTTATTGGTGATGGCGGCACCGTTGCAGGTGACGATCAAGGTAATAATCTAGCGTCTGAAGAAGAGTTATATAAACTTCATGCCCAAGGTTATGTTGGTGGCTTAACCGCAGGCGCACAATCAGTGATGGCGTCGTTTAATAGTTGGCATGGCGACAAAATTCATGGCAATCGCTACTTATTAACTGATGTACTAAAAGGCAAGATGGCCTTTGATGGTTTTGTTGTGGGTGATTGGAATGGCCACGGACAAATTGTTGGTTGTACCAATGAAAATTGCCCACAAGCCGCTAACGCCGGTTTAGATATTTTTATGGTACCGACCGATGCTTGGAAGCCGTTGATGGAAAACACTATAGCGCAAGTTAAACAAGGTGTTATTCCACAGTCCCGGATTGATGATGCGGTAAGTCGTATTCTACGCGTTAAATACCGAGCAGGATTATTTAGTAAACCGAGTCCTGCCAAGCGACTTTATTCAGGAAAAACTGAGCTTATTGGCCACGATAAACACCGAAAAGTTGCTCAACAAGCTGTACGAGAGTCGTTAGTTTTGTTGAAGAATAAGGCTAACATTTTACCTCTTTCTCCTAAGCTAAATATTCTAGTAGCGGGTGATGCTGCTAATAATATTGGCAAGCAATCAGGTGGTTGGAGTATCACGTGGCAGGGAACTAACAATAGTAATGAAGACTTCCCAGGTGGTTCATCAATTTATGATGGTCTTGCTCAACAAATTAATACCGCTGGCGGCAAGGTAACACTTAGTGAAGATGGCAGCTTTGCCGAAAAACCGGATGTCGCTATCGTTGTATTTGGTGAAGAACCTTATGCAGAAGGTCATGGTGATAAAGATAATTTAGCTTATCAGCGCGGCACCAAAACTGATTTAGCCTTATTGAAAAAGCTGAAAAGCCAAGGTATTCCCGTGGTAAGTATATTCATTAGTGGCCGCCCGATGTGGGTGAATGCTGAGTTAAATGCCAGTGATGCTTTTGTTGCAGCTTGGCTGCCAGGCTCTGAGGGTAAAGCGGTTGCAGATGTGCTGTTAAAAAGTAAAGACGACAAGATTCAGCATGACTTTACTGGTAAACTTTCATTTTCTTGGCCAAAAACAGCAACACAAACCGTTAATCGCTTTGATGAAGAATACGCTCCATTACTGCCTTACGGCTATGGCTTAAGCTACGCTTCTAATGAAGGGACAGCCCAAAAGCAGTTATCAGACAACTTACCTGAACATATCGAAAATGATGAAGGCGTTGTTAAAAACACGGCTGTTTTTGCTGGCAAAGTGGTTAAGCCGTGGCGGATGTTTTTAACGTCTAATACGCAAACATCAGAGTTACTTTCTAATAGTGGCGCTTTACCGGGCGCAACTTATCGCACCATCGACAAAGTCGTACAAGAAGATGCATTTCGCCTTGAAACTAATGGTCGCGAAAAAGCGGGTGTTAGCTTTTCTAGCAGCTTTAGAGAAGATTTATCTTTTGAACTTGAGCAAAAATCAGCGTTAGTGATGACCTTAATGCGTGATAGTGATATCTCTGGCGCCGTTAATATTGCTATGAGCTGTGAATCTGAAGGTGATGTTGCTGGTAGTTGTCGGGCAGAAGTGGATATTCAACAACAATTAAAAGCTGTTCCCAAAGGGGAGTGGCGTGAAGTAGCTATTGATCTGCAATGCTTTGCAAAATCGGGCGTGCAGCTAGATAAAATTGTTTCACCATTTGAGCTCAGTACTGATGGCGTAATAAATTTATCATTCAGTGATATTCGTTTTATGCCTAATGTTTTCACTGAAAGTAACGAATGTATTAAAGAATAACGTTAACAGCCAAATACTGTTTCACTAATTAAGAAAGCCAGCTGTTATATGCTGGCTTTTTTATATTTGCTTTTTTTAGCAAAATTATCAATAAAAATATTATCAACGAAAAATAAAAACTGATTGTTCTATGTGAAAGATTATCAAGTGTAACTATCAACGCTATTCTTTAACGCTATTTATAGTTTGTACTACTCAAATAACTTTAAGGAAATAGTGATGACATACCAAGGTTTTGAAACATTTAACACCGAAGAAAACAACGGCGTTTTATCCGTAACATTTGATTACTCACCGGTAAACATTCAAGGGTTACCTATGATTGCCGATTTAAATGTCCTTGCACAAAAACTTGAATCAGATAGCAATGTTAAGGTGGTGGTTTTTCAATCTGCGCATCCAGAAATTTTTATAGCGCATGCAGATACAAACTTCTTGAAAGATATGTCTGATAAAGCGGTATCTCGTGAAGAAGTGCAATTACTTGATTTGCAATTGGTGTTAGAACGTATCAGTAAATTACCGCAGGCAACTATTGCAAAAATTGAAGGTTTTGCTCGTGGTGGTGGGCATGAGTTTGCACTTGCGTGTGACATGCGCTTTGCTGCACGAGGTAAAGCACGCTTTATGCAAATGGAAGTTGGTATGGGTATATTGCCTTGTGGCGGCGGAGCTTCTCGAATGGCACGTCAAGTTGGCTTAGGTCGAGCATTAGAAATTGTATTAGGTGCTGAAGATTTCGATGCCGATCAGGCTCAAGCATATGGCACGATCAATAAAGCAATTGATGCTGATAAAATAGCAGCACATGTAGATGCTCTAGCTAAACGTATTGCACTTTGGCCATCAGAATCAATTAATGCGACCAAAAAGGCGGTATATGAGTCAATTGATTTACCTATTGCCGAAGCATTGCGTGCTGAAGCTTATTGGTTATACCAAGCAACGAGTCAAACACCTGCGTTGAAACGTTTTAAGTGGGCTGATGATGCTGGCGCGCAGTTTGATATTGAAAATCAAAGAATATGGCCTGAATTACTTGTTAACGTTCAAGAGGTTAAATAATGACTAAAATAGCTAATAAACGTTTAGTCGAAAATTTTTTTGATTACTTTGTTAAGCCTGATGTTGATGGCGCATTATCGCTGCTTACAAAGAATGCGAAGTGGCGTGTTATGGGACAACAGGGCGGACTGCCAATTTCAGGTGAGATGGACAGACAAGGTATTGCAGTTCTGATGAATGATATAAAAGAGCTGATGAGTGAGCGTTTACAGTTGATAGCTACAGGTTGGACAATTGAAGACAATAGGGTAGCCGTTGAAATTACTTCAAATGCGACTATGAAAAATGGCAAGAAATATCACAATTTGTATCATTTTTTGATTGTTATCTCTGACGACAAAATAGAGACCATTCGTGAATATATGGATACTGATCAAGTTAAACGAGTATTTTTAGATAGTTAACATGAGCGTGTCATTAGAGAGAGGCGCTAGTGGCGCTATTTATTTTGAAGTTAAGTGAAGGTAATTATGAAAAAAATAGTGCTCATTACCGGCTCTACTGATGGAATTGGCTTAGAAACAGCTAAATTAATGCTAAGTTTAGGTCATAAGGTATTATTACATGGCCGTAACGAAGCAAAGTTAGCGCAAGTAAAACAGCAATTATCACCTTTAGCTGAAATTGAAAGTTATATTGCTGATTTATCCGATTTAGCGCAAGTGAATATATTTGCAGAAAAGGTCAGTCAAGACCACCCTCAGCTTGATATATTGATTAATAACGCGGGTGTTTATAATGTATCTGAAATGGTATCTAGTGATGGTTTAGATGTGCGCTTTGCTGTCAATGTGCTGGCTCCGTACTTGTTGACTAATAAACTTATCAAAAATTTAGGCATTACAGGACGAGTGATTAACTTATCCTCTGCAGCGCTAGCGCAAATACGGCCTAGCGAATTAACTCAACCTAGCGCTTTAGCTGATAGTCGAGTATATGCAAAAAGTAAGTTGGCACTAACCATGTGGTCACGACATCTAGCCTTAAAACTTGGTCAAAATGGCCCTGCAATTATTGCGGTTAATCCAGCATCTATGCTTGCGAGTAAAATGGTAAAAGAAGCTTATGGCATAATAGGAGGTGATTTAACTATTGGTGCTAAAGTGTTAGTGAAGGCTGCTTTGTCAGCAGAGTTTTCAGCTGCATCAGGGTTATATTTTGATAATGATATTGGTGAATTTACGAGTCCTCATGTTGATGTCGCAGATGAAAATAAAATAGCAGATTTAGTCAGGGTTATTGAAAACACCAATGCCCGTGCATTATCGTCAAAAGAAAGTAATGAGACTAAGAATATGTGACTTTTTCTTGGTCATTATTAATCATTATACTTTTCCCAATATGGGGCCTCACCAAAGTAATCAGAAAAGTAATTTATAAAGGCTCTGACTTTAGGAGCTACCAAATGCGAACTTGGATATACCGCCCAAATATCCGTAGAAGAAACTAAAGGATAATCTTTTAGTATTTGGACTAATTCACCAGTGCGCAAATGTTTATATGAACACCAAATAGAACTCATTGTTATACCAATTCCATTAATGCAAGCATCTCTAACAGCTTCTCCATTGTCTCCCCTAAAGTTGTTTACCGTTTTTATTGTTTCACGACCAGTAGAAGTTTCAAACTGCCAGTTTTCTAAGCCCATGAAATTTGTGCATTGATGCTTTAATAAGTCTTGTGGTGTTTTTGGTTCACCGTATTTTTTTAAGTAATCAGGAGAAGCACAAATAATTCGTTTATCTGAAGCGAGCTTTCGTGCAATAAGAGTTGAATCATTTAATGATGCATCACGAATTGCAATATCAAAGCCACCTTCTACCATATCAATAATGCTATCGCTTAATTTAATGTCAACTTTCAAATCAGGATATTTAGACAAGAAGCCTTCAAACGCAGGAATCATGTGCATGCGACCAAATGATGCAGGGGCAGTTACTCGTAAAGTTCCTTGAGGTGAAACACTGCCACTTCCAATAGCTGCTTTTGCAATCCCTATGCTGGCAAGCACATTTTCTGCATGTGGCAAAAAAGCTTGTCCTTCTTCAGTTAATGAAACTTGCCGTGTTGTTCTATGAATAAGTCTGACGGATAAGCCATTTTCTAGTTTGCTGATATGAGCGCTGGCGACAGCAGGTGAAAGTCCTAACTCTTTTCCTGCTGAGCTAATGTTATGTGTGGAAGCAATTCTTACGAAAAGTTTAAGGTGCTCAATATTCATGGTTTATTTACTCATTTTAAATAGAAATAAGAAACTGATACGATACTCTTATATGTTATCAATTAAAAACAAGTACATGTGTGTTTTTAAATCCCAACCTTAAGCTAGCTATTACAAACACCCCATACCAATATAAAGTTGGCGCTGTGACAGGTCACCATGAATTTCACGGCGACCATGCATTACGCGTTTATTATCAATCAGCACTAAATCACCATCTTGCCATTGCACTTCATGGGTGAATTGTTCGGCGAGCGTGGTTAGTTCTTGTTTAAGTTGCTTCGATATTTCTTCTCCATTAAATAGCGTAACTTTCGGAGGCTGATAGTTAAACGATGGACCCAAAATAGCGTTGGCGAAAGCTAATTGGTCAGAAAATGCACCTGTAATGCAAGGATTAATGGCTAAATGATAAGTTAAGCTATCGTCACTATTTAATACCGCTTGTTGATTTGGCGCTAGGGCATTTAAGTCTTGTAAGTGTTGTTCATTGACCTCAGCGGCAGTTGATACTGTAGGGTGCTGATCTACAACATATTGACGCCACAACGCGGAAGGTAGGGTACGAGATACCGTTATAGGTTTTTTGAACAATGTTTTTAATTCATTTGACATATGTTGATATATTTCAGCACCATCACAAACCGTGGTTTGAGAGCCGCTTTCCGCACTTTTTGCACTGTAAAAGGCAATTAAATCAGGTGGTAAAGGAGTGTTGCCATTTTCAATATGTAAGCCAACAGCTGCAGTGCCAGCATTCACTTTTTGCGTGCTGTCATTGCTATATTCTCGTGCTGGGTCGAAAGTCAGTTGACGACACATGGCTTTCATCACTTGACTAAAGTTCGTTAGGCTCAGATCGAAATTTCTTAGTAGCACCCAGCCCGAATTTGCTAATATTTGCTTTGCGTCAGCGAGCACGTTATCAGCAATAATCTCAGTGTTATTGGTATTTACTATAATGTTTTTCATGGTAGCGCCCTCAAGTGAAAACAATAATTCTACTTTGTAATTAATAACTAAAGCTTAGTATTAGCCTTCAACCTTAAGGGATGCTTAGCAAATTGAATAAACTGAAAAATTTTTATTAAACTTTTGAGGAAAGGAAGGGGAAAAGGAAAACAAAGGCAAAAAAAAACGTTTACCTGAATCAGATAAACGTATTACAAAACATAAAACACTAAGGGGAATAAAAGTCTCTCATATAGTAAGAGTGGTTGTTTAAGAGAAAGTTCAATATGCATGAAATTTTATTTTTTTATTTGTTTTCTTTTCTTTTTATTAATTCACCTGCAGAACTTAGATGAATGTTACTGGCTTTGGCTAGTGGCAAATAACGAGAATCGTGTAGCCCAATGATAAAATTTAACATTGGGCTTTGTTTTGTGACGTTTACTGTTATTTTAAATTAACCTATATAGTCTGCTTTGCCACCATAGCGGTCATTCAAATAATTGTGTAACTTTCAGTGCTTTTTGCTTTAGCAAGCCTGTATGATTTTTTGTTTGGGTGGGAGGCTAGATTTTATACCTGATGTCCTTTTTATTTTTTCTTGTATCTTAGCTAATGGTACCAATTACGGTTTATATAAAATGGCTAATATTTCCGACCGTTCAATGGGAGAATTACGTAGTGTAGATAGCCATTCATACACACAAAAAGTATAGGTGTATACAAATAGCCTACTAGAGCAAGGTTCTCACTATTCGACGGATAATAGGTTCTATAGTCTTTGCAGCCACCTTTTAGCAAGTGAAAAATCTGGATCAATTGTCAGTGCTTTTTCGTACATGGCCTTAGCATTTTCAAGCTGCCCTTGAGTTTGGTGCACAAGACCCATTCCGAGATAAGACTCCTTCCCGTCGGGATACACTTTTAAGGAATATTGAAAGATTTCTTCTGCGGCAATTAAATTCTTACTTCTTGTAGTGACAAAACCAAGGTCAAATAGGACCGATATAGGTGGCTGGATTTCATACCCGTATCGTTTTGATAACCTATCGAAATGTTGTTTCACTTTATCTAACGACTCCAAATTTTCACGGAAATTGAAGGGATTGTAGTCAGGATATAACGTAAGAAGAAACTGTGTAAAATCCATCGCTGGTACATGCCCCTGATTAACCAATTCATCCGCTTTATAGGTAAAACTCTCTGGTTTATGGTCTGCTAAAACATGAGTGAATTCAGAAACGTCATTTGCTAATCCCTCATCATCGCTGTAAATGATGTGTAGAAATCTGTTTTCCGAAAGCGTTTTTAACGGACCTGATTTCATTTTTCGTTGAAGCTCTGTCGGTATGTTATAAAGGGATGGGCTACTTGCGAAGTAGCTATTAAACAGAAGAGGGTTATTGAGTAGCGTGTAAACAGTGAAAAAGCCACTGTTAGAGCCGCCAAAAAGGACTCTGAAAGGAGCAGTACGATATGTACTATCAACGTGCGGTATCAGCTCTGTCTCAAAAAAGTTAATATAATTATCCGGAATTGTTGTGTCTTGATTTTTCCTTGTTGGCAACAAAATACTATTTCCTTCCGGTAAATCTATTCCAACAAGTATCATCTCAGGAATCTGTCCTTCGCCCATGTAGTCTAGTGTAGAAGCTAACATGGCGAACCGTGCTCGGTAATCTGAACCCAACATATAGAGTACGGGATAGGTTTTCCTTGAACTATCGTAGTTAGCAGGTAAATGGATTGATAGTGGGATAGTTTTGTTTAACACTTTTGACTGAAGTGAAGATATTTCGCCTAAGGTAACTGCCGGCTCACTGCGCTCTGTAGATTTCATACTGGGCGCGGAGACTTCAGGAGTTACCCCATGTGTTTTTTCTATAGTTGGTGAATCATTGTTTTTTGATACTTGTTTTGTAGTGCAGGCACTTAAAAATATGGCGAATACAAGTATTAAAATAAAATGTGGTTTTTGCATTGAGTAGATTTTCATATTGCTTCCTGTTTTCAAATCAACGAGTTATTTAACTTCCATATTGAAGTCGCTTTCTATTGCTTTAATGTGATTGAAGAGTCAATTTAAGCTAACCGACCTTAAAATACCTGACGTCCTTATGACTTTTAGATGATTTTGTTCTGACGGCGATAAGGACGTTTTTGATTGCAGTTATATCGCCTGCTTTAATTTTTCCGACAGCATCAGATTAGCACCCCATTTTACTAAGGGTCTATTTTGAAATTGCGTGAGCTAAAGCTTCTTACTCCATATTATTTAACATATTAGTGACAGTGGATACCCTTTCAGCTTCAGTAACAAAGTAAGGCTTAGCAAAAATTAGACTTCATGCTAAGGTGACCCTCTTGTTTTAATTGACTCTTAAACGTCAACATTCATCATGGAAAACAAACACATGGACACGCAGTATTGGGTCGGTGATTTTTTTATTGATTTAACTCGAAATCAAATCACCCAGAAAATGCAGTCACAGACGATTCCACCTAAAGCATTGGCTGTATTAACTTACCTAGCCAAAAACGCTAATAAAGTTGTTAGCCATGATGAATTATTATCAGAAGTGTGGCCTGATACTGTGGTGACACCAAATACATTGCATAGAAGCATCGCTCAATTAAGAAAAGCACTGGGTGAGGGCAACCTGTCCTTTATTAAAACCCACCCTAAACAAGGTTATAGCCTGGAGGTTGAAGTTCGATGGCAGAACAATGTCAATTCGACAAGCACTGATGTTACAAGCGATATCTTTACAAGCAACCACAGCTCCCAAGAAGATACAATCGACGACCCCCAGGTTACAGACAGCACTGACCCAGATCATCATTCTGCGCCATCGCGAGTGGCTTTAAAACTGATTTCTATGGTCGCTGGAGTTATTATTCTAGCTATTATTGGCTATCAGAATCTAACTCCCAAACAAACGCCACAACTAACTTTTGATAAGTTACGCTTGCTTACCGCCACTGACGACAAAGAATTTGATGCGACCTATGCACCTGATGGAAACTACATTGTTTTCCATCGTTATTTAGATAAGCAATGTGTAAATAAAATATGGGCCAAAAACATAAGCACTCAAAAAGAAATCCAGCTGACCAAAAATTGGGGGGCTTATGGTCGTCATAGTTTTTCTAAAGACGGCAAGAAACTGGTATTTTTAGCAACCCAACCTTGTAACCAGCCTGTTACCCAAAGAGATTGCTACGATTTGGTGAGTTTAGATTTTGATAAATCGCTTGAAAGCCCTCAACAGCCAAGCGTAATACTGAAGTGTAAAAATTCAATCCTAAAGAAACCCACCTGGTTAAATGACGGCAGTATTACCCTGAAACAAAGAGATTCAAACGGTTGGAAGTTAATTAATTATTCACCAAGCTTGAATAAAAGCACTGACTTATATGTTCCCAACGACGGGAGTGTAATCGATTATGCTTATTCGGTCGCGGATGACTTGATCGCTGTGGCTCGTATTCATAAAGATGGTAAGCAATATATCGAACTCATCAGTCCTGATGGTAAACTTTTATCCAGTCACCCGATTGAGCGCCTACCGGAAATATCGAAATTCCGCTCTCTCTACCCTAATTTTGATCCTTTAAACAAACAGCTTTTCTTTAGCACGGGCAGACAACTCTTTACGCTTTCCTATGAAGGTAAGGTCACCAAAATCAACTCTCCCTTTGGCGACAGAATGACGCAACCTGAATTTCATCCAAGCGGTAAAAAGTTACTCATGCTAAAGGGACCCTATGATAGTGATATTGTGAAAGTACCGCTGAATGAAATCACTGAGATAGGGCTGCAAACACATCGTTCTGAGACACAAACTAGCCAATCTCAACCCGAATCGTCCCAATCGAAGTTGTCCTCATCGAATCAGCCAACTAACTATGCAATATTTGAACGCACAAATCTTGGAGAGGAATATGCACTTTTTCAACCTGGAGGTAAGCTAATTGCTTTCTTGTCAGAACGTTCAGGCGAAGAGCAGCTTTGGGTAAGTGATGGGAAAGATTCACAAAAGCTCACTAATTTCCCACTGGATACTTATATCAATGGAATCGATTGGGCGGAAGATGGTAAAAGCCTTTTAGTCAATGCCAACAACGTGCTTACACAGGTATTTCTAGATTCAACTCAAACATTCTTTCCAATGAAACATCCGGTGAGCCGACTCTACCAATGGGAAAGTAAAAACAATAGTGCATTAATGGCAGTAAGGATCGAAGGGATAATAAAAATTGTGGAATTCGACTTAAATAAGTCAGACTTCAGAGAAGTAAGCGATAAGTTTGTACTCTGGACACTTAAAAGTGAGGATGGTCGATTGATACTTTACGATCACATGGGGCAATTTTGGAAACCCGGCCCTGTTGAGCCTCAGCAAATTAAAGCATTAAACAAACAGGGCGGCAAATCCAGATCTTTCGTGATTAAAAACAATATAATCTATGATATCAACGATGATAATCAATTGTGGTCCTACGATCTTAATAACGACGATTTTAAAATTCTGGGAGAGGTAGGTGACAATGTCGATAATCTAACTGATATTAATCAGACGCAGCTTTTGATGACTATTCAGGTTTCCGCAAAAAAAGAAGTGGTTGAACTCTCGTTGAGTAAATAGAGCGCTCCTTCAACTTCAACGCAGCCAGCAGGAGTGCAAGCTACTGGTGAGTGGCATTGTCATGCTTTTTCAATGATTACCCTAAAGTAGAAAGTGTCCGACTTGTGCTATTCGGTTGCGCTGCGACACCGGTAGCAATAGAGCTTTCAGCAGTCATAGGACAAAGAATTGCAATCTTATTGCTGAGTGACCTTTGATTTTTAATTTCATGAAGATTTTAAATCTGTTCAAGAGTAGTGATGCAAAATATCCTATTGGTTGCTATTCACCTAGCTTCGGACTAAAAATCCATTGAATAATAATTCTTACTTTAGTTGAAAGTCCACAGGTTGCTCATTAGTTAACCTTGATATTTCATCAACTAATACCAACCTAATAATAAACTTCATCGAATTAAGTGCATTATGTTGTCTTATGTTTTACCACTGTTTATTGGTTTGCTACTTATTGGCTATTTGGCCGGAAAACCGCACTGGCGTGAATACAAACGATCGCTTACTAAGCGTAAGCCGTTTAAAAAACAATGGCGAAAAATAATTCAACAAAGAATGCCATATTTCAAACAAATGCCTGCTGATTTGCAATTGCAATTAAAGCAACATATTCAAGTATTCCTAGCAGAAAAAGAGTTTGTTGGCTGTAATGGCGTGGTGATCACAGACGAAATTAGAATAACCATCGCGGCGCAAGCATGTTTATTATTGCTAAATCGAAAAACAAACTATTACCCTAAATTGCGTACGATACTGGTTTACCCAAGTGCATTCGTAAAACAACAACAAACACGAAATGCTGATGGCGTTCAGTTTACGCAAAAAGTTGTGTTAGCAGGGGAGTCATGGGATTTTGGTAAAGTGGTTTTATCATGGCAAGACACGCTTGATGGCGCACAAATTCCTGATGATGGTCGCAATGTTGTTATTCATGAATTTGCTCATCAGCTCGATCAAGAAAACGGCCCAGCTAATGGTGCGCCTATTTTAGATGCTCAGCAAAGTTATAAATGTTGGTCTGAAGTGTTTCTTGCACAATTTGCCTTATTACAAGAGCAAGCTAGAGTAGGAGCGCCATCGCTATTTGATTATTACGGGGCAACAAATCCGGCAGAATTTTTTGCCGTGGCGAGTGAGGTATTCTTTGAACAATCAGCACAATTATTTCGTGAGTACCCTAAATTGTATCGTCAGCTGACTCAGTATTACACCATTGATCCGATGCATTGGTGATTGGTTTAAGTAGTGGCTTGCAAAACTAAAAAACAGGCAAAAAAAAGCGTTTACCTAATCAGTAAACGCATTATAAAAACATGAAACACTAAGGGAAATAAAGCCTCTCATATAGTATGAGTATCAATTTAAAAGAAAGTTCCAGTCAACTTAATTTAATTTTCAACTTTTAATCATTTCTTTTGTTTAAACCTCAATAACTCAATTAACTCTTTCTCTAAAGGGTAGCTTGTTTTAAATTAAAGCGATCTAACTGCATTACCTTAACCCAAGCGTTAACAATGTCAGTAATGAATTTATTATCAGCATCGTTCGAGGCATAAAACTCTGCAATGGCGCGTAGTTCAGCGCTAGATCAAAAACTAAACCAACATCATAAAAAAAATAGAACGTTATCTTCAAGTTAATCAATTTTAGAAAATACATCTTTAGTTCCATACTTTATTTCAGTTATTTAAAAGCAACTTTTAAAAACATGGGGAATTAATAATGTTAAAAAAATCACTTCCAATGGCAATAGCAATTTCAGTTGCCATTTCTACAATGGCGATGTCTTCTACAGCACTGGCTGAAAATGGCGCGAAAACGAATCAATTTTGGTGGCCAGAAAAATTAAATTTGAGTCCATTACGTCAGCATGGTGCAGAGTCTAACCCTTACGGCGAACAATTTAATTATGCCGAAGAGTTTGCCAAACTTGATTTAACACAGCTCAAAAAAGATATTCAAACAACATTGACTGACTCGAAAACATGGTGGCCTGCTGATTGGGGACATTATGGTCCTTTAATGATCCGTATGGCTTGGCATAGTGCTGGTGTTTATCGTGTACATGATGGACGCGGTGGTGCATCAGGTGGTCAACAACGTTTCGACCCACTAAATAGCTGGCCAGACAATGTTAATTTAGACAAAGCTCGCCGACTACTTTGGCCAGTAAAACAAAAGTATGGCCGTCAAATCTCATGGGCTGATTTAATGGTACTTTCAGGTAATGTTGCACTTGAATCAATGGGCTTTAAAACCTTTGGCTTTGCAGGTGGACGAACTGATGATTGGGAGCCTGACTTAGTCTACTGGGGCTCAGAAAAAACTATGCTGACGGACGAACGAAGAGATAAAAAAGGTAAATTAAAAGGGCCTCTTGCAGCAGTAGAAATGGGCTTGATTTATGTTAATCCGGTAGGCCCACACGGTAAACCTGATCCTCTGTTAGCCGCGAAAGATATTCGAATGTCTTTTGGCCGTATGGCGATGAATGATGAAGAAATAGTTGCATTAAGTGCCGGTGGTCATACTTTTGGTAAAGCACATGGTGCGAAAAAGCCTGATAAATGTATTGGTGCTGAGCCAGCCGTAGCCGCTATTGAAGAACAAGGCTTAGGCTGGAAAAATAAATGTGGCACAGGTGTTGGTGCTGACGCTACAGGTAGTGGTTTAGAAGGCGCTTGGACCGTTACTCCAACGCAATGGTCAACCAATTATCTAGATAACTTAATGAACTTTAACTGGGTTAAAACTAGGAGCCCAGCAGGTGCTATTCAATGGATACCTGATAGCAAAGCAGCAGCTAATTTGGTGCCTGACGCGCATATTCCAAATAAACGCAATGCGCCTATGATGTTTACTACCGATATTGCCTTAAAAGAAGATCCCAAATTTCGTAAAATTGTTGAACGATTTAGAGCTGACCCAAGTGAATATGAAAAGTCGTTTGCTAAAGCTTGGTTTAAATTAACCCATCGAGATATGGGGCCTCGTGCAAGGTATCTTGGTGCAGAAGTGCCAAGTGAAGTACTGACATGGCAAGATCCTATTTCTGCCGTTGATTACAAATCGATCACAAGCAAAGATATCGCAAAACTTAAAAAACAAATACTTAACTCAGGTTTAACCAATGCCGAATTAGTAAGAACTGCCTGGGCTTCAGCCTCTAGTCATCGTGTAACCGATATGCGCGGTGGTGCCAATGGAGCTCGTATTAATCTTGAGCCTCAAAAAAGTTGGGCGGTAAACAACCCTAAAGCATTAAGTAAAGTGTTGAATAAGCTTGAGTCTATTCAAACTGCTTACAACAAAAAGTCCTCAAAAAGACAAGTGTCTTTAGCTGACTTAATTGTATTAGGTGGCGCAGCCGCAATAGAAAATTCAGCTAAAAAAGCAGGTCACAAAATTGAAGTGCCATTTATTCCCGGTCGTGCTGATGCAACACAGGCACAAACCAGTGTTAAATCATTCAATTACTTAAAGCCAAATGCTGATGGTTTCCGCAATTACTTTAATGAAGACAGTTATATGTCGCCAGCGGAAATGCTTATCGATAAAGCGAATATGCTGAGTTTAAATGTACCTGAAATGACCGTACTTGTTGGTGGTATGCGAGCACTTGATGCAAACTACGATGGTTCATCTTATGGTGTTTTCACTAATCAACCCGGTGTATTAACGAACGATTTCTTTGTCAACTTATTAGATATGTCTACCGTATGGACTAAAAATGAGTCTAAAGCAGGAGTTTATATAGGGCATGATAGAGCTTCTGGCAAAGAAAAATGGCAAGCAACACCTGTTGATTTGATTTTTGGCTCTAGCTCTGAATTAAGAGCCATAGCGGAAGTCTATGCGTCAGCTGATGCTGATAAAAAGTTTGTAAATGACTTTGTTAACGCATGGGTGAAAGTCATGCAATTAGATCGCTTTGACTTAAAATAGTCATTCATTATCGTTAGTACGGCAAATAGTCGTGCTAACGATTTCACCCACACCACCTTGGCATCTTGTGAATTACTCCTCGATAAGAAACTAAAAGCCTAATCTAAAAGAAGATCATTATGATAAAAAAATCACTATTACTGCTTATTCTATTATCTGGAAATGTCTTTGCTGCTGAGACATTAACAATAATTCCCGAACTATCGAGTGTTAGTTTTGCGACAATAAAAAAACAGTACGTTATTGAGCCCGCTGTAGTCGACAATATTCAAGGAGAATACTCAAATAATAAGTTTAATTTAGCGATAAATTTTAAGCATATAAAAACAAGCATACCTATTAGAAACAATAGGGTTAATGACATTTTTTTAAAAACAAATCTATATCCGTTAGTAAAAATTAAGGGATATTTTGACATGGAATCAATCGTAGAACCAATTACAAAAACAAACATAAAGGCTGATGTTGATTTTTATGGACAGATAAAAACATTTGAAATACCGGTGATTATTCATAAATCAGCAGGTCTGCTGAGCGTTAATTCATATAAACCGATTATTGTTAAAGCAAGTGATTTTGGTATCCCGACAGAAAACATTATAAATTTAGCGGCTACTGTCGGTGGAATTAGTATTTCAGATACTATTCCATTGAATATTAATCTAACGTTTAGCGCTACTGCCAAATAGCTTGATAGAAAGTGAGCTTTAAATTTTTCACTTTCTTAAAACCTAATACATGCAAATTAAGTGAGCTTGCTCAATGTCTGACGATCCCATCATATGCTTACTTTCATTGCCATTGTTCGCGATGGCTAAAACAACTGACTGAAGTTAACTTATGAGTAAAAATTACTGTTTATCAACATTATTACTTATCAACATTGTACTTATTTATTTTATGAGTATTAACCAAGGTTATGCGCAATCATCAACACACGAAACGGCGCTATCCTTCTTTGAGCCTCTGCCACGCACCATGCAAGGTACTGAAAAAGATACTGCAGGATTGATTAGTTTAGGCAAAAAATTGTATTTTGAAACAGCGTTATCGATAAACCATACTCAATCATGTAATAGCTGTCATAACATCATTAATGGTGCCTCAGGCATCGACCATTTAAAAGTATCAGTAGGCGCTTTGGGAAACTTAGGTGAGCGAAATGCGCCTTCTACATGGAACGCGGGTTTCCATGTTGCGCAGTTTTGGGACGGGCGAGCCAAAACATTAGCACAACAAGCAAAATTCCCTCTTTTCAATGTAAAAGAAATGGCAATGAGCTCTGAAAGCCAGGTCGTTAAACGGCTTAACCAGAAAGGTTATTTAACTAATTTTAAAAGTGCTTTTCCAAATCAGGCATCGCCAATAAACAGTGAAAATGTGTCACAAGCACTAGCTGCATTTCAGAGAACATTAATTTCAAAAGACCGTTTTGATGAGTACTTAGCTGGTAATAAAAACGCGATAAATGAAAGTGAAAAAGCAGGCTTATTGGTATTTATAGATAAAGGCTGTGTCGCTTGTCACAATGGCGCAGTACTAGGTGGTCAGCTCTTTATGAAAATGGGCCTAGTGCATCCGTATCCAAATAAAGTGGATAAAGGTAAAGCGCAAGTCACAGGAAACCCTGCGGATAATTATTTTTTTAAAGTACCTTCGCTGCGAAACATATTAAACACCGCGCCCTATTTTCATGACGGTGCAGCGGCAACCATAGAGCAAGCAATTATAGATACAGGCTGGCATCAACTAGGCATTAAACTCAACAAACAAGAGGTTGAGGCAATTAAAGTGTTTTTTAATAGCCTTAATAACCAAGTGAAAATAATTGAACCGAGTGAAGAAGTTGATCTTTCCGAACTTAATTAGCTTGTTATTAATTAATACCTTTGAAACCTATATATAGACGGTACAAAATAATGCATCAAGTCTATTCAATTATATCTATTCAGCTAGCTGTAATTCTCTAGATATTGAAGCTTAGAATTGGCGATAAAGTTATTTATCATTGATTGATTAGAATATAGTGTTCTGTTTTTTCAATGATGTATTTTATTCTTTTAAAAACATATTGTTATAGATTGTTTTGAACAACGAAGAGCATTGGGTAGGCCTGTCCTGTGTGTATGGGCTAGTATAATTCAAAAAATTGATTAAACTGTTTTTTATCTTCAGTAATAACTATCAACAGTGCATTTTACAGCATTAATACGGATAACTATGATCTCATTAAAACAATTACATTACGCCTTAGCCGTTGAAAAAACACTGCACTTTAAAAAGGCGGCTGATGCCTGCAATGTTTCCCAATCAGCATTAAGTACCGCCATTATCGAGTTGGAAAAACAACTAGGCACTACAATTTTTGAGCGCAATAACAAACAAGTATTGGTTACTAGTAATGGTCAGCTAATTTTAAATAAAGCAAAAACTGTAAAACTAGAATTAGATGAGCTTGTGCAAATATCACAGGCAAATAAGCAGTCGTTCATTAATGCCATGACTATTGGTGTTATTCCTACCATTGGTCCATATCTTTTACCTAAAGTATTACCTGAGGTAAGGCGTCAGCATCCTAATTTTAAATTAAAAATTATTGAAGAACAGTCACATGTTTTAGTTGATATGGTGAGAAATGGTGATATTGATGCGGCGATTTTAGCCTTACCATTTCCTATTGAAGGCCTAATGAGTTTTGATTTTTGGCAAGAAGACTTTTATTGGGTTAGCCATAAAGACGAGTGTCCAAGTCAACTACAAGAAATCACCAGTGAAGAGCTAGAACTTGATAAATTAATGCTATTAAAAGATGGCCATTGTCTTAAAGATCACGCATTGGCTGCTTGTAGCTTAAAAAATGACAAGCAAGACACTGATTTTGATTCAGCCAGTTTGCATACTTTAATTCAAATGGTGGCAGGCAAACTAGGTACAACATTAGTACCGCAAATGGCATTAGACCAATTAATTTATAACGAGTCTGAGATTCGGGCTATTCATTTAAATGAACCCGGCCCGCATCGCAAAATATCTTTAATTATTCGTCCTAATTACGTGAGAACCAATGAATTAACGTTATTACGTGACATATTTCGTGAGCAATTAGCAATTAAGTGCTGTTAGCCATTGATACTTAAGTTGTTCGGCATAAATTGTTTATGAAGTATCTGTTTTTTAGAATGACTTTATTGATTTTATTAAATTTACTGAATTAGTTGAGTAAGCCATTATAGATTTACTGTTAATCAAAGAGGTCAAAATTATGAACCACATCATTGAAAGCATTAAAGCCGTATTACATTTAGACAATAAAAAAAATAGCCATTCAAATAAGAGCTGTCAGCAATTAGTGGAATGTAACTATGAGAATAACTATTACGGCGATCAGCAATGTCAGTTGAAGAAAGCAAAATAATAAAGGCTTAATTTATAGCTGTTTATATGGCGTTAACGTGCTTTAATACTCGTTATATTCTTCTAAAAACAAATTTTTAAAATGGCGACTATCAAGTTTTCTTTACCACTAACAGAAGCTGTGAATACACAGCTTTCTCAAAGTGACGTGCCGGCTTCATTAACGATTGAGCAATGTGCAAAAGCACTTGCCATGAGCATGACGTCTTTTCGACGAAAACTTGCACAAGAAGAAACCAGTTATAAGCTTATTCAAAATAAATTTTTAAATGAGCTAAGTGTACAAGCCTTATTAGAAAAACAGGCTAATATTGATGAATTATCTTTTAAGCTAGGCTACTCAGAAAGGGCAACTTTTGAGCGTGCTTTTCGTCAACGTTTTGGTACCACACCTTCACAATTTAGAGAGTTGTCGCTTGTTAATAGTGCGCAAAGCAGCTTTTTGAAACTAACCGAAATTGCGCAAAATATCCCTCCAATGTCTGATAGTTGCCAACAGCTACTTGAAGAAAAAGATAAGGGCAGTTTGGACTTGCAACGTGTTATTGAAATTGTTGGAAAAGATGCTATTTTTTCTGGTCGATTAATGGGGCAAGCGAGTAAAGCAATATACGGAAAAACGCCTAAAAACTTACAAGAGGCGATAAGCCGTAATTTAGGCGTTGGCACTGTGGTTAATTTTGCCATTATTTATGCCATGAAAGATGCTTTAAAAGACAATGTTGATCAAAAAATTATTGAACAATACAGTCAAGCTTTTCTGATTGCACCAAAGTTTTTTCAACGATTACGTAAACTATTAAAAAGGCCGGTTGATTTTGATATTGCCCTTACAGAGCAAATATTAGTTTTTTCATTACTCGGTATATTTTTACTTAGCCATAAAGAAACATACAAACATGAGCTTATGTTGCATTCTTTGATTGGCATTGATGATTTACGCTCGTTAAATCATCACATTAAAGAAGCGATGGGGATCAGTATTTTCTCTGCTTCGTCATTAATGCTATCGCTATGGCATATTGATGCAAATGTCGTTAAACAATTGAACCATATAGAGAAAGTGAGCCAGCTGCAAATTAAGAGCAATGAGCATAACGAATTGATTTTGTTTATGTTGTCTTGTTTATACGTAGCTGCGACAGATCATGATGATTATAGTGCTTTGGAGCAAAAAGCGGAGTTGTTAAATATTAATGATTTTGGCGAGTTAAAAGAGCTGTTATCAACAGTATCGTAACGTACGTTCTACGTTGAGTTAATTGATATGTACTTCCTCGGCCGCAAGCAAACTTGGGGGCTGGCTATTAGCCGAGAAAGACATAAAGAAACTTATTTAGTGTATCCACTTACGTTGGCGTGCCGCGATAAACCCTAAGCCGATAACAAACAATACAAGCATTGAAGGCTCTGGTACTGTTGCTGGTTTTAAATTTACCTGATTTAACGATACATTATCTACCAAACCTCCTAAGGTGTTTTGTTGACCAAAGGCACCAAAACTAAGTGACATTGACTCAGCCTGTGCTGTGAACATAACCGATTGTAATGCCCAACTTGGCGTTTGCTTTCGCGTACTGTCAGTACTAAAGTCAGCTTGCATATTGATATCAAAATCAAATGCTGAGTCATACCAAAATACATTAATACCGTTATCATTTATCTTGTTGGTACGTGGCTTGTAGTAAAACTCCAATAAATAATTAGAGCCAATGGCTAACGAGTCAAGTGTCTGGGTCATCACCGCATTTGACGAACCATGCTGATGAGAGTCTAATTCAACATGTTGTAAGCCGTTTTGTGAACCAGTAACAACATTCTTTTGTAACTCTATACCATTACCGTAGCTTGTTACCCAGCCTGGAAGGTCATAAAAAACATCCCAAGCACTATTTCTATTTTCGTATGCTTGTAAATTAGTACCGTGAACAACACCAGTCGATTGAGAGTTATCTGCAAACTCTAGCTGTTCGAAGCTACCATTAGTGATTAACGTGGCATTACTAAAAGTGCTAAGGACGATTAAAGAAGCCGACAAACCAACTTTATTAATAAAATTTAAGATATGATAATCACCTGTTTAGTCACTTTTGATGCTGACAATAATAGGGGAGATGAAAACGTTAAAATATGGCTAAACTGTCCAATTTCTCAATTGGGCAGTTAAAAAGGAAATGTTTTAATAAGTTATTGTAAATAAAAAAATTGATCAGAATGCTTTTGATGGAGCTGATTTACCCAATTCGTTAGGCAGGCGTTTCTTGAATTCACCACGTAATAGATAAAAACTTATCGCCGCTTGCAGGCAAACAGTTGCTACTGAAAGGTACCAAATATGTTCAATTTGAAAGTTGCTTTGTTTTGATAACCACAATGCAGGTAATATAAAAGAAATAAATCGTGTTGCGGTACTTATTAAGGCTGGCCAGGTATTGCCCAATGATTGAAACATACCTGAACAGGTAAAAATTAACCCTGACGGAATAAAGTTCCAACAGATGATTTGTAAAAATGCCGCACTAATTAAAATGACTTGCTTATCACTAGTAAACCCTTGCAATAAAAATTCAGCTTGCCACAAACAAACCAAAGTCAGTATCGCCATCAATGAACAGGTTAAAATAGCTGACCAGGTAAACGTTTCTTTTACGCGATTATAGTTTTTTGCGCCAAAGTTTTGCCCTGCAATGGCTGGGGCAGCAAAGGCGATTGCCATTGCAGGCAAAAATAATGACTGCATGACCCTAGAGCCTAAGCCAAATGCTGCTTGAGCGTTAGCGCCAAATTGTTGAATCAGCCAGTAAATTGTTGCCATATAAGCAAACATTAAAAAGAACTCGCCGCCAGCGGGTAGGCCAATGCCAAGTAGCTTCTTAATACATTGCTTGTCGAAGCGCCAAAGCGAAAAATTAACACTGACGTACTTTTCTGTTGTTTTAAAGTAGTACGCCAGAAGAAACACGGCAACGACAACTGAAATAGAACTTGCCAAACCAGCGCCAGCAATGCCCATTTCAATACCAGTTCCCCAGCCTGCAATTAATATTGGTGAAAGGATTATGTTAACCAAAATTGACAACATTTGGATGATCATGGTCGGTTTAACAATGCCAGTTCCACGTAAAGCTGCACTGATTGAAACCATAAGAAATTGCAATGCCATACACGGAATGAACCAATGTAAATAAGCTAAGCCCATAACAACGGTTTCAGGGTCTTGAGATATAGTATTTAGATAACTTTCAGCCCCTAAATATCCGATTACACACACTATAACTCCGATAACACTTGAAAGCATCATGGATTGATTAAACGTATTGTTGGCGCTGTCTTGTTCCTTTGCTCCAACAGCATGAGAAATAAGTGTGGCGGTACCAACATTAATAATTTGAGTTAAGGCAAAAATTAAAAACATCGCATTGCCAGCCAAACTCAAACCTGCGAGCGCACTTGCGCCCAATTTACCGACAAAATAAAGATCGACCAGAAAATAAAGTGTTTGTACAAACATGCCTACCATCATTGGCATTGCCATAGAAACTAAGTGTTTGGGAATCGAGCCTTGAGTGAGATCTTTCATATTATGAAGTCCATTGAATGCGATAAAAAAAAGAGAGGAAACTTCATTGAGTTTGTTGTGTTTTTACACTCACTTTTGAAATTAACCTTGATATTACAATGATTTTTCGCTGCTCAGTGTAACGTATTTTTACTATGTGAAATACGATTATTCTCTATTGTTATTGTTTGAAATTGTGCTTGCCCAATTGTAATTTTTTGATCATGCATTGTAAGCCTCGCTTACATTATTGCCACACTTTGTAAATATTAATAAATTGTTAGCAGCTTACAATGGCCTCAATTGACTTACTTAATAACAGGAAACGAAATGAAAACTTTATTCGCTATTATCATGGTAACAACACTAGCTGCGTGTTCTTCTGTCGCCGTGCAACCCCAAGCCAATGGCGTGCGTTTAACGCATAATGAACCAGGAAATGAATGTACTTTTTTAGGCGATGTAACTGGTAGCCAAGGTGACTTCTTTACAGGGGCATTTACCTCAAACGCTGATTTAGAAACCGGTGCTCGTAACGATATTAAAAATAAAGCGATGAGTCTTGGTGGTGATACTGTTTATATTTTAACGCAAAGAGCAGGGCAAACAGGCAGTTACAACGATGACTTTGGCGGTGGCAGCCAACAAACCAATGTGACATTGTCAGGTAACGTATATAAGTGTCGTAACTAAACAAAACTAAACTAAGCAAATCTAAGCAAAACAAGTTTGTATAAGTTAAGCGCATGAACAACTTATACGAAATCTAAAAACGGTAAAGGTGATGCTTTACCGTTTTTTTATAACCTTTTTATGCTCGATAAATAACTCCAGGCTTCGCACGGTTGCAAAGTGCAGAACAAGTAAACTACGCTAGTGTTACTTTTTTGTTCACGTCCACTTTAGGTTTTGAACGTACACCCTATGTAGAGATAAACGCTTCAATGTGCCGAATACTTTTTATTATCCTAGCTTACGTGTTTTCCAATAATCTTTTCGCTAATAATAAAATTGCCAAAACTACTGTTGTAGATAACGAATGGCAGGCTAATTTTGAATCAAAAAGCTTGGTGCGTTGGTCATACATATTACACCCACAAGGTATTAGATTATTACCGCCACCAAACGAGCCTAGCAATACCTCGGCTTATATCGAAATTAAAGGTGATGCAGACTATTTATGGCGTGGTCGTGAAGACCTAAATAGAGTAGAACTACAGTATAAACCAATAAATACCATTGATGGCAGTACGACTGAAGTGAGCTGGCGATTTATGTTACCTGAGCTATTTAGCGACGATACGCATCAAATAGCCTATTGGGAATCTGATAGTAGTTACCAGCAAAGCTTTAGGCTGCAGTTAAATGGTGAAAATCTGAGCTTGGTTTCTAGTGTCGATAACAAAGAATTATGGCGAATATCGAACATTAAAGCTCAACATTGGTATTCGATTAATTTAAGTATCACCTGGTCAATAACCCAAGGGAGTGTGGACTTAGCGCTTGACGACGAACCTCAAGGTCGCTTTGTCATGCCTACGCTTATTGCTGAAGATGAAAGTATGTTTTTCCAATTAGGCATTTTGCGCCATCAATCCAGTCGAGTAGAAGCGATATGGCTTGATGACATCATTGTTAGAAATATATCTACTCACCAACAACCTTAACTGTAAGGCAAGCTGCGTGAAATAAGAGTGATGATGTTAAATATTGGCAATAATATCGTCTAATTGCTCTCGTTGTTGGCTGAGCAACTTAAATAATTGCATTTGATTTTTTGCTCGTTCTAAATTGTGTTCTTGATGTTTGATATGAAAGTAGTTGTCGCCGTCAAGATAGTCGGTTAAAAATCGAACTGCCATCATAAAAGGTATCAACAGTGCTCCAACGAGTAAACTGCCTTTTTCTATTTCACTTATATGCTTATCCAAGGTTGAAATATAACCCTTGGCAAGCGCACTAAATATGTCGAGCCTAATTGTCATTTGGTCTAAAGCGGGACTATCTTCTGGCAAATTCGAGCAACAGGTTCGAACCATATCGCCAAAATCATGCATCAAAAAACCGGGCATACAGGTATCAAGATCAATCACTGCAATGGCTTGATGTGTACTTGAACTAAACAACAAGTTATTAATTTTAGTGTCGTTGTGAGTAACTTTTACCGGTAAGGTCTTGATCAAGTCAGCCACTTCTTTTATAAAACTTTGCTGCTCAAAGCAATAATCAATTAACGGTTGGCAATGAGATTTTCGCTTTACTTTATCAGTATTAATTGCCTCTGTGAGCTGTTGTAACCTGTGCGCTAAATGATGAAAGTCGGGAATTATTTCTGATAGTTTTTGTGCGGGGAAATCGCTTAATGCAGCGTTAAATTCGGCAAAAGCATTTGCAACACTTTCTGCTTGCTGAGTTGTCGTTACTGCGTCAACGGAATAGCTGCAGGGAATAAACTCTATCGCACGCCAATAACCGCTATCTAACTGCAGTAGGGTATCGTTTTTCGTATTTGTCAGTTGACTGATCGTGGCTAACGGATAATTACCTAGCTGTTTTTTCATTATTAAATGTTGATTGATAAGATCTGCGTTGCGAGTAACTAACCAAGGTTGTCGAAAAACATGTTCATTAATACGTTGTAATACGAAAGGCTTGTTGCCTGCTTTTACTAAATAAGTGTGATTAATTAAGCCATTACCAAGTGATGAAATTGAATAGCCAGGAGAAGACCTTTGAAAATGCGTTAATACAGAATCTAATGTTAGCTGAAGTTCGTCTTCTATTATCGTTTTATTCATATATCTGCGCTTTTAAATTGCTTGGAAGGTGAAAAAATTCGGTCAATTTGACGACCGACAGATAGAGAGTCTGCTGCATAAGTGACCCCAAACCAATTATCTTCAGATTTTAATACATCAACTTTTACTTGTTTTTTCTCAAGTTGATACATGACGATATCGGGTAAATAACATTCAGTCTTTTTATCTGCAGAAACAGTAAAAGTGTTGCTAAGTTTTTGCTCAATGGCGGAAAATATTTTTGAATTAAAGGCCCAGAAGTTCATTGATACTAATGCGTTATCAGCGATCGAAATTGTCTGCTTAGTTGTCGATATTTCTCCCGCGATTATCGCATTGCCTGCAACTATTGATTGCTGGATATTTTCTATCTCAGTGATTTTTTGTAATTGCATTTTACTATTGTACTCACACAAACCACGATTTACGCTACCATGCTCAGAAAGTGTATTTTGCATAAGGTAGGCAACCATAGTGTAATGCGCTACATCGCTTGTAGGCCGAGAAGTTTGTTGTTGCTTAAGCATGCTAAAGGCCTGTTGCCCGTAATAGTCATCAGCGTTAATAACCACAAAATCCTCGCTAATACTATCTTTAGCACACCAAAGCGCATGTGCTGTACCTAAAGGTTTGGTTCTTGTCGAGGGAACATGACAATTTTTAGGTAATATATCGAATGATTGAATAACAATTTCGACGTTCAAGCTTTTTGGTAAACGAGCAATTACCTCTTGCTTTAATTGTGCTTTTTGCGAAGCTTGAGTGATAAATATTACGTGGTTAAATCCTGCATCCATGGCGTGATGGATATTGTATTCCATCAAGGTTAATTGCTTTTTCCCAAAACAAGCAAACTGTTTTGCACCACCAAAACGAGAACCATTTCCAGCGGCAAGTATCACTAAAGTATTTAATTGATTCATTTAAAATACACTTCCGATAGCTAGGCAATAATGCCAAGTGGTTTAGCGCTTTGCCAAACACCACGTGTAAAGTCAGGGATATCCTTTGAGTTGCTTCGGTCTGTTACTGAGTCAGCACTTAGTGGTGCAATGGCTGACCATGCTGCAGCATCGTATACGTCTTGATCAAGTGCTTCGCCATTTCTTAAACAATAAACCATGCGCCAAAGCATTAAAAAGTCCATGCCACCATGGCCGCCGTTACGCTCGGCTTCTTGCCCCATGTTTAACCACATAGGGTGATCAAACTGTGCTTGCCATTTTGCAATATCTTCATCCCAGCGGTGAAAACTCTGCAGTTTTGGCTGACGACCTTTACTACCAGCAGCGCGCCATTCAGTCATTTTTTGTTGATATTCTGACTCATATTGAGTCGCTATTGCTGGCGGAATATTTTCTAAAGCAATACGATTTGGAAAGCCAGCGAATACACCATTAGTCCCTTGAATATAATTATGGCGTGAGTATGGGCGAGGGGTAGTGGTGTCGTGTTGAACCATAATACTGCGGCCTAACTTTGTTTTTATCAGCGTGGTATTCATATCACCAGCGATATATTTTAGCTGGTTTCTTTCATGTTCCGCTGCGAATTCTCTTTTAGCATAAGCTTGTCTACCTATCGCTGGTGAACTTGTTGAGGTCAAGTAATCAAACCTGTCACCGCGATTGATGTTCATATATTGAGAAACAGGCCCTAAGCCGTGAGTAGGATATAAATTACCGTTGGTTTTGGTATGCCAATATGTACGCCATGAGCCAGTTTTTTCTTCTATTTCTTTCATTTGCCAGCGCAGTTCATGAATATAAGCGGCTTCACCATGTAATAGGTCGCCGAATAATCCTTGGCGTACCATATTTAGCACCATCAGCTCATCTCGACCGTAACAAACATTTTCCATCATCATGCAGTTTTTCTGCGTGCGTTCAGCGGTATTGACTAGCTGCCAACACTCTTCAATTGTGGTTGCTGCTGGTACTTCTACAAATGCATGTTTGCCACTTTCCATTGTTTCTACACACATAGGCGTATGCCAAGCCCAAGGTGTGGAAATGATGATAATATCGATATCTTGACGATTTAGCATTTCACGATAGCTATGTTCTGTACCGGTATAGCGAGCAGGGCGAGGGAAGTTTTTGCTAACTACATAGTCAATTGATTTATCTAGCACTATTTCATTAGTGTCACAAATGGCCTTAATTTCTACACCATCAATATGACAATAGTGTTTTACATGGCCAGAGCCGCGTTCTCCGACACCAATAAAGCCAATGCGAACTACATCCATTTTTGGCACCGTAAGCCCCATAACTGACTTACCTTGAGACTGCACCGATGAGGAATGTTTTTCATTGCCCTTTGATGACGAACAGCCAGAAACAACACCAGCTGCGGTAACAACTGCGATAGATTTTAAAAAGTTACGGCGATCAGTGCTGTTCATAGAGATGGTCCACATTAATTATCAGTAATCAATAATTTACGTGACAGCGCTGTCAGATGCAAGTATCTATAATACCGGTGAATGTTTAGTCGCTAAATTGATGTTGCGGATGTTGTAATTATGCTGGGGTTAACCAGCGTTAAGAATAGGAATTCTCAATACTTCTCTTTTTAGAAGGCTTTCTGCAACTTCTGCAGGGACTTGATAAAAGCCATCAACATATTCTTTAGCATTTAAGTATTCGCGTATTTGCTTTTTCACTCGGCATGGCTTTGTACAATTTAATGAATAAACCACAGTATATTCACCGGGTGTTTTCGATGATAATAATTTTGCATGTTCGTGAGGATCTGATGGAGTACAGCCAATTTTAATTACATCGCTGAAAAAGGAATGGGTCATCACATAAACGTTACCGTATGATGCTTCTTTGATATTTCTTTGTTGCTCTGTATTTTCCATTTCACAAATAACCTAAGTTGATGTTCTATTGTTTATTTTACAACTTGTACAAAGCAGAAACACTTTGCTGAATAAAATTTATTATATCAGTAAGTAAGATAAAAGTAGGGTAAAAATCTCTATAGTTACAATTTAGCACCAAACAGTTACATTTCATCAAAATGAATAGTTATGGTAGGGCATAACTTGCAAAAAGTAAGATCGTATAAAAGTTCGATTTCATGGCGTTTATTATTAATGCTATAATCACCGCTAATTTTTAGGATGACTCTATTCCTTACTCTATTTATTCGCTTGTACACACTTAAAGAGATTTTTAATGCCATTTTCCAAGCTTGGATTATCAACTCCGCTATTAAATGCGATAGCTGATTTAGATTATGCAAAACCTACTGAAATTCAAAAGCAGGCAATTCCTGTTGTGTTATCGGGTAAAGATATTATTGCTGCAGCACAAACGGGCACAGGAAAAACCGCAAGTTTTGTTCTACCGTTATTGGAAAGATTAAGCGCGGATGAAAATGACGAAGAACGTAATTTACGTGGCAAACGTGTTCGTGCTTTGATTCTAACGCCGACACGTGAACTTGCTATTCAAGTTGAAGCGAGCATTGCACAATATGGTAAATATTTAAATATTAGTTCAATGGCAATGTATGGCGGTATTGAAATAGAGCCACAAAAACAACGTCTGATCTGGGGTATCGATATTTTAGTGGCGACACCCGGTCGTTTACTCGATATGGCACATCAGCGCGCTGTACACTTTGATCAACTTGAAACCTTTGTATTAGATGAAGCCGATAGAATGCTAGATATGGGCTTTATCGAAGATATTAATAAAATTATTGAACGTTTACCTGAACAGCGTCAAAATTTATTATTCTCAGCCACCATTTCTGATGATGTAAGAGCATTGGCAAAGCGTACTATTCATAACGCTAGTGAAATATCTATCGCTAAAAATAGTGCGTCAAAACCGAAAATAGCGCAATGGCTGGTAACGGTTGATAAAACCAATAAGTCAGCATTATTGAGTCATTTAATTAAAGAACAACAATGGCAGCAGGCACTAATTTTCATTGAAACTAAGCATGGTGCAGCAAAACTAGTTAGCCAATTAGAGAAGCGCGGAATTGCCGCTGAATCTATACATAGTGGCAGAACGCAGGCTGTTCGTGAACAAATTTTAAATGACTTTAAAGCTGGTAGAATTAACTTTTTAGTCGCAACTGGTATTGCTGCTCGCGGCATCGATATAGGCGAGCTTTCGCGTGTAGTTAACTACGATCTACCTGATAAAGTAGATGACTATATTCACCGTATTGGCCGTACAGGCCGTGCCGGTAAAAGCGGAGAAGCGGTTTCATTTGTTGCAAAAGATAACTTTAGAAATTTATGCGCAATTGAAAGTCACTTAGATCACGTTATTGAACGCAGAGAGTTTGAAGAGTTCCCTGTGAAAAAAGTCGTTCCGATATCCATTTTAAATTATGTACCGAAAAACAGACGTAGCTAGTGTTTTAAGGCACAACGAATAAAACAGACACAAATTTGTACTGACTTTTTAAATTGATTAAAGCGATGTTAAAGTACCAACAATCCGCAAAAGTTGAACTTAGTAAAGTCAAATTAAGTTAATGAACAAGTAAATAAATAGGAAATTAGATGAACCCAATTATTGCAATTTTAAAAGAACATAACGTTAGTGATGAGCAAACCAAAGAAGTATTTCAAGCGTTAACAGAAAACCCGCTAATGGCAATGGCAACAGTGCAACAGTTAGGTATTCCACAAGAAAAGTTACAAGCGATGATGATGTTATTAATGCAAAACCCTGCATTAATAAAAGAAGCTGTAGATGAATTAGGATTAGATTTTAGTAAAGTTGAAGCGGCTAAAGCAGCATTGAACAAGTAAGTTCTGAATATTTTCTTAATTAAAACAAGGTGAAGATAAGTTCACCTTGTTTATAATTTATAGCAAATCTAAAACGACTTCGTTTTCACATTAATGCTATTCAACACGAATACTGGCTTTAATAATTTTCACTTCTTTTTTCGTGCGTCCTGAACGACTACCTAATGCTTCGATAGCGCTTAGCGTTGTATCTAAACCTTCAACTACTTCACCAAATATCGTGTGCTTACCGTCTAACCAAGGCGTTGGTGTAAAGGTAATGAAAAATTGGCTACCATCAGTATTGGGGCCAGAATTGGCCATACTTAGCAAGCCTGCTTTATCATGAGTTAATGTACCGTCAAACTCGCCTGCGTATTTATAGCCCGGGTTACCACGACCATTGCCAAGCGGGTCACCACCTTGTGCCATAAAACTACTGATCACACGATGAAAAATTAAACCATCATAAAAGCCTAAATTAGTTAAATAGATTGTGCTTGTTGCGTGCATTGGGGCAGTTTTAGGAAATAACTCAACGACTAACTTTCCTTCAGTGGTTTCTATATCCCAGTAATACTTGGCTTCAGGGTTAAACTCAACGACTTCTGGTTTTTCTAATTTAGTTTTCCAGTCAACTTGAGTTTTATCTGTTTTTTGTTTTTCAATATAAGCGTTTACTGCTTTCACCGCTGGATCAGGGTTAAAACAACCACTTAATGCGATTAATAAAACTGTGATTAAACATGCTTGCACCGATGAAAAATGACTTTTCAACATTCTGTTTCCTTTTATATTCATTTGGCCGATTTGGTTTTTATTAACTTTCAATTTACTTTCAATTGAGTTCGATTATAACGGCTATGTGATAACAACAGGCGACAGGTTAGTTAATTCTATGGTGTTGATCAACTGTATTTTTATTGATTGTTGTATCTTATGAAATGGGACAACTTTTTAGGTGGCGTAAATACAATACTTGAATATTAAAGTTGTCGTTTGAATGGAAAGTTTTATATTGAAATATAATTTTCGTTTTTAAGTACGAGTAGGCATCAGGGTGGTTAACAAGTATTTATTTGTGGCCAAATGTATTTTTCAACATTTTTAATTTTTGATTCAAGCGTCTGTAAATTAAATGGTTTAATAATAAAGTCAGTAACATCACAACTAATAATTGCTTCTACACGACGTTTTTCACTTTCGCATGAAATCATCAGTACAGGAAGGTCTGCTAATTTTTCGCTGCTACGTATCGATTTAAGTAGTTGCCGCCCATCCATTTTAGGCATGTGGTAATCGGTTATAAGTAGGTCGTAGCTATTCTTATTGAGTAAGTTAAAAGCTTGTAATCCATCAGCAGCTTCATCAACATCTGTATGACCAAGGCTTCGAAGCATATGTAACATAACCTGACGCATTGAAATCATGTCATCAACCATTAAAATTCTCATTGCAATTATTCCTTTTGCTTGACGATTAACTATTTATCCGTCGTAGAAAACGAAGCGATAAATAATTCATTCCATTAACCTATTTGTAGCACACATTTTACGTACTACAAGTTTTCCTTTTTGTTTTTAGCAAAAGAAACATCCACTTTTTACTAACTAAATTACAACGACTTTCCTGTGAACATGGCTTTTCTTTGCATGCTTAATTTAGCGTGGTTATTGAGTTCAATTTTTCCATTTACTACTTCTACCCCCAATTTATTTAACAATGGTAGATAAGCTGGAATAGCATAGCTTGTGGAGAACTTTTCTAACAACGTACTAAAAATTTGGCTTTGGCTTAATTCATCAAGCTTTTCTACAATTTCATCTACGCTTAGGTAACGATTAAAACAACATTGTTCTAACTGTTTTAATGCTAAATCTAACGAATAGAGGCTAGGTGAGTTTTTGCTTAACTCACGAAGTGCGACGTCAGCTTTCAGCCAATACAAAGCACCACTCCAATAAATACGCATATAGTTGCGGTTCTGACCAATATTGTCACTGACATAACTTAAGGGTTGATGGTTATACTTTTGCTGTTTGTTACCGCGTTCAAAACCATTATAGAGTTTTTGCCACATCGCTTTTTCGTCAAACATACCGACTCTGGCTTGAGTTATATTTTGGTAATAGCTAGCTAAACCTTCTGAAAACCACCTTGCATCACCCGCATCGTAAGGAATAAGTAAATGACTAAGTTCATGGTAAATGGTCCAATCGGCTTTTAAGTCTTGTAGGCTACTTTTGGTGTTAATAACTAGGGTAACTTCAGGTGGAGAATATCGGTTTACTTCACCCCAAGGCACAGCACTAGAGCCACGTTTACTCGCTTTAATTACCGTGATGTAGTTTTCAACGGGAAGTGTGCCATAAACTGATCGTAAGGCATTTTCTGCGTGATTCACCCAAGTTATAAGCATGGCTTTTTTATGATCAGGAATGTTATCAGCAAACTTAATTCTTGCCGACGATTGATCGTCAGATAAAGGCGGTATTTTGGTCTTAGCGAGAGAGTTAGTGGTAAAACATAGTGAGCCGAAAATAATCCAAACGAAAATTATTTTTGATGAAGCTCCATGGTTTGCTGTTAAATTTAACATTGACTGCCCATAAACTTTCGCTTTTTATTTAAAGGTAAGTGTAATTTATATTGGCAAGAGTTCGGTCATTGTAAGTTAGTTTTTCGTTGCTTTTATGTAACAGGAGGTTGCGAGCAATAAAGGTATAATCGATAAATATAAAAAAAAAACGTTTTTATAATGACAGGTATTGGCGAATAAATTTATTTTGCTAACAGGCAATTCATGAAAGTGGTCATTGTTAGCTAAAGTACATCAAAAGTTTACGCCTATGATGTCACTTCAAAATTAGCCTGCTATTAAATTAGCCCTTGGCATATACAAGATTTTAGGTTAACTAAATTGACCTAAATATTTGAAAGTATTTTGAATTTAAGAAGTATGCATATATAAAAATGCCATTTACATTAAGTAAATGGCATCGCGATTAAGGGCTGCTTTTTATGTTCAAGCAACGATGAATAAGAACTAAATCATTTATATTTCACTACTTTTATCAACAATAACATCAACCTGACGCATGTTGTTTTGCTGTGAAATAACAACTCGTATTTCCTGCAATTCTTTCGAGAAATTTATCGTTAAACGTCCTCGCTTTCGTTCTTGCGCAATTGGTTCGCCATAGCTTTTTTGATAAAAATCGATCACGGTTTCTTCAGTAGCAGAAGTGAAGTAATTAATAACCGCAGGTGCTTTATCATCAAATCGAGCAAAAATTCGAGCATCATCAATTACGGGGATCTCAATCTTTTTTTCAGCGCTTTTATCTGCTTCAATTGTTTCTGCATTGACAGCACTTATAGAAAAAATACTCGTTGTAAACAGAAATAGTATGCTGGTTAAAAATGGTCTTTTAGAAAGTAAACGCAGTGGTTGCATTACCGGATCCTTATTAATTTTCTACATAATTTGAATGATATAGGCTGTATTTAGTGTGCACTTTGAAGTTTTTGCTGTCAAATAATAGCTGAAAAGTCTTGTTCGATGCCGCGATGAATATTGAATACCAGCTCAAACAAGCATCAAAACATGATTGATGCTTGTTCATTCTGGTTAAACTTTAACAAGATATTGATTGTTATTTGGTTTTTATGAACGGTCAACGAAATCTTCTCGATAATGGTCTACCCACAAGGCTGTTGCGCCACAAATAGCGACTGGCATGACAACTAAATTTATAAATGGGATCATAGAAAATATAGCAGTGGTAATGCCAAAACTATAACTTAAACCTTGTCGTTGCTTTAAGGCTTGTCGCATTTGTGCAAAGTCAATTTTATGATTGTCGAAAGGATAATCTTTATATTGTACCGCCATCATCCAAGCAAGAAACAAAAACCAAAGTACTTGACCAATAACGGGCAATATCCAGTACAACAAAAAGAAGCCGATTGCGCGCGGTAAATAATACGCCAACTTGCTTACTTCTCGCCCTAATGTACGAGGAATGTCCTTAACAACATCTAAGGCACTACCGTCATTTAATGGCTGATTTGTTAATAATGCTTCTACTTTCTCTGATAACAAGCCGTTAAATGGTGCTGCTATCCAGTTAGCCACTGAACTGAAGATAAATGAGAAAATAATTAACACGAATAACACCGCTAAAGGCCAAATAAAACTACTTAACCATGCAAAAGAATCACCAAGCCAATCTTCAATTGTCAGCATGTAACTTTCCAATTGCAAAAACATATAGTAGAAAGCACTGGCAAAAAGTATCAGGTTGACTGTTAACGGAATAAAAACAAAACGGCGAATACCGGGAGTACGGATCAGTTCAAAACCTTTGATGAAGTATCCGGCGCCGCCGTTTGCCAAAGGTGGTTTATTATTGTTATTCATTGCTGCTTTATTAACCTAACTAGTTGATATTCATAGTTCGATTATAGGATCCTTACCAAGAGATGAACAGTATTGTGATGTTACAAAGTACATCAATCTCTGGTACAGTGACGGCAATTATTAAAGTTTTTATTTATTTCTTTATTATTGTTTAAATTTTATCATTTAATTGCTGAATTTTTAACAATAGCTAGCAACAATTAGGTTATTCGATTTAATGCGACTTAAGCATATAAAATTGGCAGGATTTAAATCATTTGTCGATCCAACTAAGGTACCATTTGAAAAACAAATGACCGCCATCGTTGGACCCAACGGCTGTGGTAAGTCAAATATTATTGACGCCGTACGTTGGGTTTTAGGTGAAAGCTCTGCAAAAAACCTTCGTGGCGATGCCATGACTGATGTTATTTTCAATGGTGCGGCAAGTCGAAAACCTATCGGGCAAGCCAGCGTTGAATTGCTATTTGATAATACCCAAAGCCGTATTCAAGGTAATATGGCCGATCGTAACCAAGTTTCTGTACGCCGTGTTGTTAACCGAGAAGGGGTTAATACCTACTTTTTAAATGGTTCAAAATGTCGCCGACGTGATATCACTGATATTTTCCTTGGTACAGGTCTAGGCCCTCGTAGTTATGCAATTATCGAACAGGGCACAATTTCTCGCTTAATAGAGTCAAAACCGCAAGAGCTAAGAGTCTTTATTGAAGAAGCGGCTGGTATTTCTAAATACAAAGAACGCCGCAAAGAAACTGAAACACGTATTCGTCACACCCGAGAAAATTTAACTCGTTTAAACGACATTCGCGTTGAACTTGATGTGCAAATCGATAAATTGCACCAACAAGCACAAGCCGCGAAACGCTTTCGTACCTTAAAACAACAAGAGCGCAAATATAAAGCGGAGCTTGCCGTATTGCGCTGGCAGAAGTTTGAGCAACAAAGAGAACAGCATCAAACACGTATTGTTGAAATTGACAATAAAGTGGCCAGTCAAAATGCCCAAATCAGCCAACACGAATTAGCAATTATAAAGTTAAAAGAGGCCGTGGTTAGCTGTAATGACGGTAATCAAACTTTACAACAGCAAAAGCTCAATTTAACGCAAGACATTACACGCGCTGAACAAAACATTAAGCATTTGAAAGAGCAGGCGGCAAAGTCGCAAGCAGATAATGTTCTCACGCAGCAACAACTGTTAAATGCCCAACAATTAGTATTAACAGAGCAAGAGCAATTACAAGTTTGTGTTAAACAATTAGTTGAGCAGCAACCGCAATTACAAGCGATTGAAACAGAATTAAATAGCAAGCAAAGTGAATTAGAACTCCAGCAAAGTCAACAAAAGCAATTGCATGCACTATGGCAGCAGCAGCAACAAAAACGTGATGACTATCAGCAACAAAAGTTGAAAGTTCATGCTGAGATAACTCAACAACAAACCATGCTTGAACAAGCGAAATTGCGTGTTGAAAAACTTAATAAGCAATTAGCTCATCTTCCAGAGCTCAACAACCTTGTGAACTCGCAACACCAGCAAGAAAAAAGCACTATTTTAAAGGCTATTGAAGGTTTACAGCACCAAACTAGTGAATTTATTCTTACTGAAAATCAGTTGACGACGCAAAACCAGACGCTACAGCAACAATTTTCAACCTTAACGGCACAACAAGCGGTTAAAAAACAAATTATTGCGGATGTGAACGCTAAGCTTGCTGATAAATCTTTGTGGAGTAAAAACCAAGAGCAATGGTTTATTGAGCAAAATATTCCGGTATTAGAAAGTATACAAAGCCAACTTGATGTTGCGCCTGGTTGGGAGTTTGCCGTTGAAGCGGTATTATCTCATTTATTAGCAGGTCACTTAATTGAAGCGTTACCTGAGGCTGATGAAGGTGAGAATTTAACGGCTCAAACATTGTGCTTTGTTTTTAAAGACTGCAAAGTTGAAAGTCAGGTAAATTGCGAAATAAACACCAAAAGTTTGGCTAGCAAAGTATCAGGGGTTGATGAACTCACTCCTTGGTTTAATGATATTTTACTAGCCACTGACTATAGCAATGCTAAACAGCAATTAGCTAATATATCCAGTCATGAAAGCTTAATTTGCCCTGATGGTACTTGGTTAAGCCAACATATTTTAAGAAAAGGTAAATTTGAGCAAGGCTACGACTATATTAGCTTGCAACGTCAACTCGATTCAGAACAAGGTCAATTACAAACATTGATTAGTGAGCAAGCCGTTCTTGAAGAGCAGCTAACTAAAATAACTACACAGTTAAGCGAGTTGCAGCAAAATAAAGTTGCTACAAGTGCCAGCATTGAACAGCAAAAAAGTCAGTTGCACCAAGCTGAAAAAGCCTTATCGTTATATCAACAAGAGCAGCAACATAACCAGCGTGAACGAGAAAGCTTACTCGTACAAATTGACGGTGAAAATAAAAATCAAACGGATGCTCAGCAATACTTAGTTACTGCACAGCAACAACTTACCGTATTGTCGAATGACGGCGAAGGTGTTTCACAATACTATTCAGAGCAACAATCAACATTGCAAGTTGCTATTGAAAAAATTCAACTACGTAGCCAAGAATTACATCGTCAACGTCATCAATTTGGTTTAACGGTAGAGCAATTAAAAAGTCAGCAGGCGCAACGTGAGCAATCGATTCGCGCCAACCAAGAAAACATTAATATTTTAACGCAACGAGTAGCGTCTAATAGTCAGGTGGTGAGCGAAAGCAATACACCATTGCAGGAGTTTGAACAAAACTTACCGCAATGGCTTGATAACTTGGCGGTAATTAATGAAAAGTTACAATTTAACCAAAAAGTACTCAATGATAGTCAAACGCAATTATCAGCTTTAGAACTTGCGGCGAAAACCAGTCAAAACAAGGTTAGTACGCTTAATGAGCAGCTTGCTCGTTTACAATTAGACAGCGAAGGGTTTAAATTGCGAGCGGAAAGTGCCATGGAGGTATTGACTGAGCTGCAACAAAACATTGATAGTGTTGTCAAAGAAATGCCAGAGCATGCAAAAGAATCGCTATGGCAAGCTCAACTTATTAAACTTGCGAAAGATATTCAATTACTGGGGGCGATAAACTTAGCTGCCATTGAAGAATATGAAACGCAATTTGAACGTAAAAATTATTTGGATCAGCAAGATCAAGATCTCAATAGTGCTATTGCAACGTTAGAATCAGCCATAGCAAAAATAGACAAAGAAAGTCGACATAAGTTTAAATTGACCTTTGATCAGGTTAATAATGATTTACAAAAGCTATTTCCAAAAGTTTTTGGTGGTGGGCAAGCATACCTAACATTAACCGGTGAAGACTTGTTAGATACCGGTGTTACGATAATGGCAAGACCACCAGGTAAAAAAAATAGCACGATTCATCTATTATCTGGTGGAGAAAAAGCGCTGACCGCATTATCATTAGTTTTTGCGATTTTTCGACTTAACCCTGCACCATTTTGTTTATTGGATGAAGTTGATGCTCCATTAGATGATGCTAATGTCAGCCGATTTTGTAACTTGGTGCAAGAAATGTCGAAAACAGTACAATTTATATATATAAGTCACAATAAAATAGCAATGGAGATGGCATCACACTTAACGGGTGTTACTATGTTTGAAGCGGGAGTTTCACGTATGGTAGCTGTTGATATTGATGAAGCTATCGCTATGTCAGATGCATAAAAAGAAAAGTATAAGAATAGGCTAGGTAATGGAAGGTAATTTCAGAAACACATTAATTATTATTAGTGCTATCGTCATAGCAGCCATTTTCATTCATGGTTACTGGACCATTAGAAAACAAAAAAATCCTTACAAATTAAAAGCTAAAGGTGAGCCTGTTGCACCAGAAGCAAGAGGGTTTGATGGTTCCGGATTTGACCAAGACGGCGTAAGCAAGCCGAAAGTTGTTGCGAGTAATACAAAGCATGATGAAACCACGCTTAAATCTCACACCGTTGAAGATAGCGAAGAGTTTCATACAGATAAACCTATGCCTGAAAATGTTCCTTTGGCGGCATTTGAAGAAAAAGAGCAAGGGTTAAATTTTGGCGCTTTGCTAAATGAAACTGAAGAAGTTCCAGAGCATTTAAAACAACAAGCATTGTCTGATGCACCGAACTACGCTGAAGAAAACAGCTACGAACAAGACCTATTTGCTGAGCCTGCACAAGAAGCTAAAGAAACATTAGCACAGCAAGAGCCAGAAAAAGCTATTTCAAAGCCCCTTTATCAAGAGCCGGTTACTCAAGCTAAACCTAAAGTAGCGGTGACATTACCAGTTACTCGTAAGAAGAACCCTCGTAAATCGGCAATTAAACGTAACCAAATGGAGATTAATTTTGGTGATGAAGCCGTAGATGATATGCCAAGTATGTCGGCAACTGAGCCAGAAACAGTTGAAAAGCCAATTGAAATAAAGCCGCAGGTTATTGTGCTTTCTGTTGTTATGCCTGAAGGTCAAATGATGTCTGGAGCTGCGTTATTGCCAACATTGTTAACCTTAGGGTTAAGGTATGGTGAAATGAATATTTTCCATCGTCATCAAGACAACGCAGGAAACGGCCAAGTCACATTTAGCTTAGCGAATATGATGAACCCTGGTACTTTTGATCTTGATGATATTGAAAACTTTAGTACCCAAGGAATTACTTTGTTTATGACCCTGCCAAATACTGGTGATGCGTTTGAAGTATTTGAAAAAATGCTAAATGCAGCTAAGCAGTTGGCGGTTGAGTTTAAAGCGCAATTACTTGATGATAAACGCTGTGTTATGACCAAACAAACCGAACAGCATTACATGGGTATTATTCGTGAGTTTGAACGTAAGAGCTGTATTGGTTCACTTTAATAATTCACAACATCATAATATCAACAGGGCATTTCTATTTTGTAATTTCGCCCTGTTGAATCAAATCATTTTCATGATCTTAAAATAAATAGTCTAAAGCTAATTAACTATATCTGAGCAAGTATATGTCTGAGCAAGCCACCGTTAAACGTATCGCTGAAATTTGTCAGCAAATTCATCAATACAATCATCAATATTATGTCCTTGATGAGCCAAGTGTTCCTGACGCTGAATACGATAGATTAATGCGTGAACTACTCGCTTTAGAAACTGAATTTCCACAATTGAAAACCATGGACTCTCCAAGTCAGAAAGTCGGTGGCGCAGCACTTAAGTCATTTAGTCAAGTGGCTCATCAATTACCAATGTTATCACTTGATAATGTTTTTTCTCCTGATGAGTGGCAAGCGTTTGTTAAACGCATCAAAGACCGCTTGAAATCTGAACATGACTTTGCCATTTGTGCCGAACCTAAGTTAGATGGCTTAGCGGTAAGTTTACGTTATGAAAACGGTGTTTTTGTTCAAGCCGCTACGCGCGGTGATGGCAGTGTTGGTGAAAATATTACTGAAAATGTTCGTACGATAAAATCAATTCCACTGCGCTTACAGGGCGATGATTACCCTGATATTTTAGAAGTTCGCGGTGAAGTTTTTATGCCGAAATCGAGCTTTGAAAGCTTAAACCAACAAGCGATTAAAAAAGGCGAGAAAGGTTTTGCAAACCCGAGAAATGCTGCTGCGGGAAGTTTGCGTCAATTAGATTCAAAAATTGCCGCTAAGCGTAACCTTGCTTTTTATGCTTATGGCATTGGTTATGTTGGCGCAAGTGAAATTAATGATGACCAAGGTATTGATGAAACTTGGTTGGCTAATTCACATTACCAACGTTTGGGTCAAATCAAAGCACTTGGCTTACCTATGTGCCCTGAGGTTAAGTTGCTCGACAATGCCGATAAAGTGGAAGCTTTTTATCAAGACATTCTGCAACAGCGTGATGCTTTAAGTTATGAAATTGATGGCACGGTATTTAAGGTTGACGATATAGAGTTGCAAGAACAACTTGGCTTTGTGGCAAGAGCGCCGCGTTGGGCAACAGCGTATAAATTTCCGGCTCAAGAAGAGTTAACAATACTTGAGGCAGTTGACTTTCAAGTAGGGCGTACTGGTGCAATTACGCCAGTAGCACGTCTTAAACCGATATTTGTTGGCGGCGTTACCGTTAGCAATGCCACGCTACACAACCAAGATGAAATTAATCGTTTAGGTATACAGATTAACGATACCGTGATCATTCGTCGTGCTGGCGATGTTATTCCGCAAATTGTTAGTGTTGTACTCGACCGTCGCCCTGGAAGCGCACAAGCTATTAGCTTTCCAAGTGAATGCCCAGTGTGTCAATCAGCAGTTATTAAAGCAGAGGGTGAAGCGGTATTACGTTGTACTGGTGGTTTGTATTGTCAGGCACAGCGAAAAGAAGCGATTAAACATTTTGCCTCTCGTAAGGCACTCGATGTTGATGGTTTAGGAGATAAATTAGTAGAACAATTAGTTGATGAAGGATTAATAAAAACGCCTGCTGATTTGTTTAAATTGACTGAACTTGACGTTAGTACCATGGAGCGTATGGGGAAAAAGTCTGCTGATAACCTTATTAACGGGCTTTTGGCAGCTAAAACAACCACATTAGCTAAGTTTGTTTATGCTTTAGGTATTAGAGAAGTTGGTGAAACCACCGCATCGAATTTAGCGTTTTACTTTTTAACCTTTGATGCTATTAAGTTAGCGACTGAGGAACAGCTGCAACAAGTACCTGATGTTGGCGTTATTGTAGCAAAAAATATTGTTAACTTTTTTGCCCAAAGCCATAACGTTGAAGTTGTTGAAGAGCTTGAAACTATTATGTCTTGGCCAACAATTGAAGTTAAAAGTGATGATGAATTGCCGTTAAAAGATCAAACTTTTGTACTGACAGGTACGTTAAGTCAAATGGGACGTAATGAGGCAAAAGCGGCATTACAAGCTTTAGGCGCTAAAGTGTCCGGCAGTGTATCCGCTAAAACACATTACTTAGTTGCCGGTGAAAAGGCAGGCTCAAAGCTCACTAAGGCACAAGACTTAGGTGTTTCGGTGTTAACTGAAGATGAAATGATAGCGTTAATCAATACTTAGGTAATGCTTAGCTAACTCTTAGGTAATATTGAATTAATCATAAGGCTTATACCGTTAGCCTAGTAAGTTTTGTTGATGTGTTTAGTGTCAATATCAAGGTATTGGTTCATTTCATTTGAATAATTATTAGAGGGTTTATGAACGAACTGTTGATTGAAGTAGGGCAATGGTTTCGCGGTTATCAATACCAAACTGCAATGGCTATTGTCGCGACAGTGCTGGTTATATTTGGTAATGATATTAATAGTGTTGTGCGTAAGCTTGTTGCTAAGCAGCACTTTATTGTTCGTTGTTTAACTTTTGTTGCGGTATGTGCTTTTGGTTATGGTTTATTAACAATTTGGTTAACTAAGTTGTTAGCTCAGCAATTAGCCGCAGTACCTACCAATTATGTTTTTCCCGTAATTTTAACCATTTTTATGGCCTTGGGTGCTTATGCACAAAAGCACCGTCATATATAAATTTATCAAGCAAATTTTTACAAATAGTTTTATAGAAGTGCTAAACGTACGAAAGCATAGATAAATAAGATAATGGGCAGCGGTAATAAAATTGTAAATAGTAAAGCTTCACACCATTCAATAACTTGATGAAATTGCTGCCACTTCAAACTATTTTCTCTACTTGAGGGCAATACCTGAAAGAAAAAAATGAAGGCGCTGATCACTAAACTTTCTATTGCAGCAAATAAAATAAATATCGCTAACCAAACTAATGTATTTGGTGTATTAAGCTGAATTTGACTTTGTAACAAAGTAAATAAACAGAAAAAGAAAGCGCTCCAAGCTAACAATTGCCACTTAAAACGTGCCAAAGATATTGCGATATAATTAAAGAGTTCAGGGCTAATGGGTGGCTTCATTTGGTAAATAATGTTTAGATTAACGATAGTGATATATATCATTAGTATATCTTTTAATGCTGTTAATTGTCAGCGCCAAAGATAATTATCGCATGTAAATTTAATGATATTAGCACCTTCAAATTTATTAAGTTTTAGTTGATGTGGTTTAGCCCATATTAAGTTGAATATTTTAACGATTAAAAATAATCAAGATTGAGAACACTATGATCAGAAAATCAGTAAAAAATAACGTTTTTCGTGGTGCTTTATTGGCATCATTTGCGTTAGCCAATACAAACTTTGCTGTAGCAACAACGTTAGCAGAACATTTGGTTGAGAAAAGCGAAAAGCTATCTGTCATGGAAGGACACTCTCAAGCTCAACCAGCATCACAGCATTTATCTAAAGTAAAAGCATCACCGATTGCAAGTCATACGACTACAGGGCAGTTACCGACAGTAAAAAAGGCAAGTACTTTAGCAAGAGCAATGGCGGAATATACTGAAGAAAAAGAGCAAAATAGCGCAAATATTGAAAAAACCTTAACGCTTGATATTAGTGAGTTGCAAGATAGCACTGGTTTGGTCTATTTAGGTGGCAAAGTTTCTGAAGTTGAGTTGAGTCGTTACTTATCACAATTAAAAGATGAACTTGGTAAAGAACAATATGTTACTTATCGAGGGCATCAAGCGGCGCGAGATCATCACTCTTTCCATGTAACTTTGGTAAATCCTTACGAATATCAAACCATAAATAAAGAAAAATTAAATTTATCACAAAAAATTCGTGTCACCTTACACGGCTTAGGCAAAGTAGAAAAAGATAATAAAACCAGTTATTTTGTGGTTGCATCTTCAAGTGACGGACAATTTGTGCGTCAAAATTTATTGTTAAAAAATAAAGACTTCCATGTAACTCTTGGCTTTTATCCTGATGACGTTTACGGTGTAGGAAAAGGTCGAGACACGCTAATTAACAAATAAATTTCATTACTTTTAATTTAAACTATTGTGATAAATTTGTGATAACTCCGTGAAAGTTTAGCAATGTTTCCTTTGCATACTGAATGCGAAATCATTTAGTCATCAAGGGAAACTTATGAAACTTTTTAAAGCAGCGTCAGCTATTGCATTGGCTTGTTCAAGCTCAGCGTTAATGGCACAAACAATAGATATTCAAATTACTAACCTCACTCATGCTCAACACTTCACTCCTCGTTTAGTGGTAGCGCATGACAATACAGTAGATGCTTTTGAACCAGGTGTTGAAGCAACATCTGCATTAGCATGGCTTGCAGAAGCTGGTGTGATTGATGATGCACAAAATGCTGATTCATCTGGTCAAAACTTTGAAGCACTTTTAGGCCCTACTGATACCGATAATACTACAAATACTTGGCATCGTTTTGGTGGCTTAGTTCCTCCTTCAATGTCGGTAAGTTACCCATTCGATACTATGGATAAGCCTTATCTTTCTATTTTGTCTATGTTAATTCCAACTAACGATGCATTTGTTGGTTTAGACAGCATTAAAATTCCAACTACACCAGGTACTTACACATACATGTTACACGCCTATGATGCGGGTACAGAATTAAATGACGAATTAAATAGCACGCGTACTGACATTGTTGAACAAGGCGGTACTCCTCTTGGTGGCTATGGTGCTCCAGGTGTTGCAGGCGTAGGTGCTTCTCCAGTGCCACTAGGTGTTGGCGGAACAGGCGTTGCAGTAAAAGTAGGTTTTGCACAAGACGGCACTGCAATTGGCGCTAATGAAGTTGTTGACGGTACCGATGGTCCAGTTCATATTCACCGAAATGTTTTAGGTGATACTAGCCTAACTGATGGCGCTAGTGATTTACAGTCTACGGAACACCGTTGGTTGAACCCTGTTGCTCGAGTAACTATTACTATCCCAGCACCTTAATTTAGGGAGAATAGATCATGAATATGAACAAAATAAGTTTAGCTATGCTGCCTATTATTGCAGTACTAGCAACTGGTTGTGGTGGTGATGACGGAAGCAATGGTGCTGCGGGTGCTGCGGGCGCTCCAGGTGTTGACGGTACTAATGGTACTGATGGCACAAATGGTACTAACGGCACTAATGGTACCAATGGCAACCTTGCGGTTTTCACTGTACAACTGACTAATTTAACCTATAGCCAGCCATTTTCGCCAGCGGCGATTATTTTACATGAACCTGGTTACAATGCCTTTATTGATGGTGAAGCGGCAAGCCCTGGATTAGAGCTGCTTGCTGAAGGTGGAAATCCAGCTGATTTAATAGCTGAAGCTCTAGCAGCAACGCAATATTTAGATGCGGTAGCGACTGATGGCGCAACACCACCAAGATCTATCGGTGCCACGTCAACATTATTAGTACCTTTGCTAGATGTTGATGATTTAAGAATTAGCTTTACTACTATGTTAGTTGATACTAACGATGCTTTTACTGGTCTTAATGCTGCAGATATCAGCAATATGGCAGTAGGACAATCTGTAAGCTTTATGTCTCCAACATGGGACTCTGGCACTGAAGCAAACACTGAAACGGCAAGTACAATGCCTGGTCCAGCAGCTGGTGCAGCAGGTGGTGGTGGTGCTAGTGCGGGTTTTGATGCCGCTCGTGACGATCTTTTTGACCGTGTTCACTTTCACAGTGGTGTTGTTACCAATGCTAATGCGGATGATGCTAGCAAAGAAGGTCTAAGTACTTCGGTATTAACAGAAGCTGACCGATGGGATAATCCAACGGCTCGTATTGTTATAACGCGAACACGTTAGATTGGTTGGGCGTCTTATATCTAAATGATTGATAGACGCCAATACCTTTAGCAATACCTTTTGCTTCGTAGCGATAGCAAATCAATACAAAGTAAACATAGCTAAATTATATTCGCAAAGGTTTCGAAAGTATTTCTGTGTAAACAAGTTCTTATCTTGCAGGCACAGAGAAAAATAATGAAACATGACCAACTAGCCTTAGGTTTTCAGCAAGCTAAAGAGCATAATTGCTGAGTGTGAGGCTGTTGAGATTATTGATATAAAATTAGATGTTATTAGGTTTTATCGTCGTTGCAGGCAACTTCGTGTTAGTGAAATACTTTAGTTTTAATAACCTAATTTAGCTATATCAATTGCTTTGTCGAGTAATCATCATTTCAGTCTTTGTGCCAACGTTCTTATAAATAAAGATAATAACGCTGGAGCAAAGCATGGATACCATACTGGTTGTTGAAGACGATCAAGATATTGCCGATTTAGTCACCTTAAGCCTAGAAGAAGTAGGTGTGACAGTAGAACATTGTCTATCTGGCGAAGCCGCCTTAGATAAACTAGCAACGCAGCACTTCGATTTAGTTATGCTTGATGTGATGCTACCAGGTATGTCTGGACTCGATGTTTGTCGACAGTTAAGAGAACAAAAACCCGAACAGGTGATTCTAATGGTAACGTCAAGAGATAGTGAGATTGATCGTGTGCTGGGCCTTGAGCTTGGTGCCGATGATTATATGACCAAACCTTTCAGTGTTCGAGAATTACAAGCGCGTGTGCGTAGCCAATTACGACGAGTGCACTTGTTATCAAAAATTAGCCAGCAACAATTAGAAAAGCAATCGCCTGAACAATACTTAACATTAGGTGCTTTGCAAATTGATAATATCTCCCACAGCGCAAAGCTAAACGGTAAAAGTGTTGAATTAACCTCAACTGAATTTGATTTATTATTTTATTTAGCCTCACATCCTGATCAAGTGTTTTCTCGTGAACAATTATTAAGCTCTGTTTGGGGTTATCATCATAGCGGCTATGAACATACGGTGAATTCACATATAAATCGTTTGAGAAATAAAGTTGAACGCAATGCTACTAAGCCTGAAATTGTGCAAACGGTTTGGGGCGTTGGGTATAAACTGAGTCGACAAGGCGTTGCTGCGTGAAACTATCTCTTTACCACAGACTATCTTTGTCGTTGTTAGTGGTATTTATTGTCATTATCAGTGTATTTTTTGTTTGGGCAGAGCATTTGGAACAAACTACACGTTATGAATCAGAGCAACATCTTCACCTGTCACTTGCCGCAAGTCTAGCGCGTGATAATCCTTTGCTACAACAAGGTGCGTACGACCATCAAGCCTTGAAAAACCTATTTCATACCTTGATGGTACTGGGGCCAGCGTTTGAGTTTTATTTTGTCGACCCAAATGGTGAGATTTTAACCCACTCAATAGCGCCATCATTAATAAAACGTGACCGAATTGATTTAAAACCTCTTATTCAATTAACACAAAACCAAATTAGTTTGCCCATTTATGGTGATGATCCTCAGCATGCGACTCGCCAAAAAATATTTTCTGCCGCCCCTGTTTTTAATGGCAGCGAGTTAAGAGGCTACCTTTACGTTATTGTTGCCGGTGAACGTTACGAGTCAGCTTATAGTCGTTTAGATTCAGATCGCCAAGCTGAGCTTTCAATGGTTATGCTCGTTGGCGCGCTACTATTTTTATTCATTGTTATGCTAGGCATATTTTACTATTTCACTCGACCACTTCGTCGTCTTAATCGCGATATTCAAAAGCTTAAAGAAGCTGGTTTTGATAAATCTAAAATTACATTAACTCCTTGGATGATGAACAGTAATAACGAAGTACACCAATTAGGCGTCGCATTTGAGGAAATGGTCAATCAAATTAATGGCCAATTAAATTTATTGCAGCAAAGTGACGTGCAAAGACGGGAGTTACTTGCTGATATTTCTCACGACTTACGTACGCCGCTGTCATCGCTACAGGGCTACATTGAAATGATTGCCCATAAAGGCGATAACTTAAGTAGTGAAGCACGTGAGAAGTATATTAATACGGTGCTAAAAAACACCTTACAATTGAAGTTGCTTATTGATCAAATATTTGAACTGGCTCATTTAGAAGGTGGGCAAGTGTCATTAAATTTTGAAGGCTTTAATTTAGCTGAATTGCTATACGATGTAATAGCTAAGTTCAATCTAGAAGCTAGCGCAAAAAATATTGATATCTCGGTAAAGCCAAGCAGTTCGTATACTCAGGTTCATAGTGATATTGCCAAACTTGAGCGAGTGATCAGTAACTTACTAGAGAACGCCATTCGCCATACTAGTGATAATGGCAAAATTGTTTTCGCTATTGAAGAGTTTAGTGACAACCAATGCCGACTAACGATTACTGATAATGGTACAGGCATAAAAGCTGAAGAGTTATCTTATATTTTTGACACGCGCTACCGTGCTAGTAATGCCATACAAGACAAAAACAAGCACACAGGCTTAGGTCTCGCCATTACTAAAAAGCTACTAGAATTATTAAAATCTGATATTAAAGTGCAAAGTACATTAGGTGAAGGTACCTCGTTTTCATTTAATCTAAGACGGATAAATCATTAATGCTTTTAAATAGATACCTTAAATAGATATCAAGGTGTATTTATCAAATAAGCATAGATATTTACATTTTCATTACTTAAAATAAGCTAATAGGGAATTTATTTTAGGAAGTTAAATGAAAATTAAATTAGCGATTTGTCTTGCTGTTATTACATTAGCGGGCTGTGCAAAGTCTTCAACTGGTCGTTCACAATTAATGATGATGTCTGACGGTGAACTCAATAAAATGGGCGCTGCCTCATTCGAAGAAATGAAAACTAAAGAAAAAATTAGTCAATCTCCTGCAATTAATAGTTATGTGCAATGTGTTGCCAAAGCAATTACCGTTAATGTTCCTAAATCTGCACATGATGGTGCTTGGGAAGTGGTGGTATTTGATTCTGAACAAGTAAACGCTTTTGCACTACCAGGTGGAAAAATAGGTGTTTATACCGGCATTTTAAAAGTTGCTGAAGACCAGAACCAGTTAGGCGCTATTATTGGTCACGAAGTAGGCCATGTTATTGAGCGTCACTCAAACGAACGTTTATCATCTAACCAAGCTAGCCAAATGGGCTTGTCGTTAGTGAATGTTTTATTAGAAAGCCAAAACATCGAAAGCCGCAATACTGTGATGGCGGGTTTAGGCTTAGGTATGCAATACGGCGTCTTAATGCCATATGGTCGTAGTCATGAAAGTGAGGCCGATATTGTTGGCCAAGACTTAATGGCAAAATCAGGTTTTGATCCCGCTGGTAGCGTCAAGCTTTGGCAGAATATGGCTAAACTTTCTAAAGGTGCGCCACCTGAGTTTATGTCGACTCACCCGTCGAACGCAACGCGCATTAAACAATTAACTGAGCACTTACCAAAATCAACACCACTATTTAAGCAAGCAACTGCTCCTAAATGTGTTAAACCTACGATGTAGGTATTTCTTTTCAGTGTAAATTGATGACTCAATTAAAAGCCTGCTAATGCAGGTTTTTTTATGCATGGGTTTATACGCAATTATTATTTCTAATTGTTATTTTTTGGTCAGTCGCCAGAATGCAAAGCTAGCAACGACTAATAAAATCATTGGATAATATGCGTTAGCTACAACTTCTAATGGTGATATTTTCAATGTCGCGCCAAGTAATAATGCTTGTGCGCCGTATGGTAATAAACCTTGGTTTATACAAGCGAATATATCTAACAAACTTGCTGAATGAGCAGGACTTAGTTCGCCATCTTGTGCTAAGTCTTTTGCTGTTTCACCAGTGACGATAATCGAAACCGTATTATTAGCGGTGAAAAAATTACAGCTAAATGCTAATGAAGCAATACCAATACCGGCGGCGCGCTTTTTGTTATTAGGGCTAAGTTTATGAGTTAAGTGTTCAATGCTAGATGTTAATGCGCTTAAGCCACCTTGGCGTTTAATTAATTCACTTAAACCACCAATAAACAATGATAAAATAAAGATGTCTTGCATACCTGCAAAACCTTTGTTGATATCACTTACCCAACTCGCTAGTTGATAACCATTGTTTAACATGCCGATAGCTGCAGCTAAAATAATACCAATAATCAACACCATGAATACATTCACACCGCTAAGTGCTAACGCTAATATAACGATATAAGGTAAGAAGCCGATTATATCGAGATCTTGGCTAGCTTGATGGTCCATAGTAACGCCGTTAAAGGCAAATATAGCTAAACAAATTAATGCTGCGGGAACCGCAAACTTGAAGTTTACTCGAAATTTATCTTTCATATGCGCGCCTTGACTTCGAGTCGACGCGATAGTGGTATCAGATATTATGGACAAGTTGTCGCCAAAGATTGCGCCAGAGATAATACAGCCAGCAATAACGCTGGCGCTTATATCGGACGATTCAACAAAGCCTAATGCAATAGGGGCAATGGCGGCAATGGTACCCATTGAAGTACCCATAGCAGTAGCAAGAAAAGCAGCAACTAAGAATAGCCCTGGTAATAACAAGTAATCCGGAAATATCGACAAGCCAAGTTGTACGCTAGCATCAACACTGCCTGTGGCTTTTGCTACCGTAGCAAAAGCGCCAGCCAATAGGTAAATAATACACATGGTAATAATGTTTTGATGACCAGCACCTTGAATAAACTGGCTGATTTTTTCATTAACGGTTTCTCGTCCCATAGCTATTGCTAGCAGTATCGCCGGTATAATAGCGATGCTAGCAGGCAGTTGATAAAAGGCAAACTCAACACCTTGCAGTGTTAATACAATACCAGTGCCGAGAAATAGCCCAAGAAAAACACCGAAAGGCAGTAGGCTTTTTAAGCTTGGTTTAATGTTACTTTTCAACGGCGGATTAGCAGAGGGTTTGTCAGATAGTTCAGTTGTCATGAATAAGATCTTATTAGTTATTATTATTTTTAATCGAATTTAACAATAACGATTTTTTGTGGAATGTCTATGAAGGAATGCATTATATGGTGTTATTAAATATTGTCAATCTAGACGTCTAGAAGTTTGTTTTGAAGGTGGCCTGACTCCTTTGTCGCCTGCAACAACTGTTATACGTATTAAACCCTATATATCCTAGAGTTATTAATTGATCTTTTAGAGCATAAAGCATCTAAACGTGTTGAAATTTCATAAGTAATGTTTAACTTGATAAATCCTGAGTAAGTAATATTCAGTTTAAGCCGAAGTTTATTGATGCTTATTAATATTTGAGTGACGAGCGTTTTAATAACAACGGTAGCTATATTATAATGGGTGACTACTTTGATATTGAAGTTATATGAATTGACGTTACGTAAATTGAGGTACTATGAATAATACAGACACTAGTGCAAGTGTTTCACCGGCTTGGCTTTTAGTATTTGGTTGTTGGTTAATTGCAACAATCGCGACGCTTGCGAGCCTATTTTTTAGTGAGGTCGTTAAATTACCGGTTTGTGTTTTATGCTGGTATCAACGTATTGCCATGTATCCTTTGGTGTTAATGCTTCCTTTAGCATTATTCCCTTTTGACGGTAAAGTCATTCGATATGCTGGCGTGCTAACACTATTTGGCGGTTTAGTGGCGCTATTTCATGTTTTACTTGTTGCCGGCGCTATTCCTGAAAGTGCACAACCTTGTGTTGCTGATATTCCATGTTCAGAAACACATTTAAACATATTTGGTTGGCTCAATATGCCAATGATGTCTTTATTAACCTTTGCCGCTATCGGCGTCTTACTATTTTTTGCTAATACTAAAATTAACCGAGGTCACCTTGAATAAAAAAATACTATTTCTAAGCACTGCTGTCATACTTTCTTTGGCTTTTGTCGCTGCTACGTCAATATTTCAAACACAACAAGAAACCAAAGAAAATGAGTTAGCTAACAATAATGCTAATGTTGTAAGTCGTTCAGGCTCACCAAGTAAAGGAGCTGCTGATGCTAAAGTCACTATTGTTGAGTTTTTTGACCCTGCTTGTGAAACCTGTGCACAGTTTTATCCTTTAGTTAATGACATCATTAAAAAGTACCCAGGAAAAGTAAAAGTGGAAATGCGTTACACACCATTTCACAAAGGTGCAGACAAGGTTGTTGCTATGCTGGAAGCTGCTCACTTGCAAGGAAAGTTCTGGCCGGTTTTAAAGCTATTATTTGCTAATCAACAAGGCTGGACACGCCACCATACTGCGCAACCTGAGCAAGCATTACAATTACTATCGTCTTTGGCGATAGATAAGCAGCTATTACAAACTGATATGATAAGTGAAAAAGTAGCAAATGTTATTGCTCAAGATGTTGCTGATGCTAAAACGCTTGAAGTACGTGCAACACCACAATTTTTTGTAAACGGTAAGCCACTCACTCGTTTTGGTTATAGAGAGTTAATTGATATGGTTGAAGATGCTATCGCGCTTGCTTATTAGGTTATTTCTTTAACTGCAGACTCAACTAATTTTGGTGATGATATATCGAACACTGTTTGGGGTATCATCACTTTAAAATATAATGCCTAAGCTAGCTCAAACATATCGTTATTGCCATCCCTTCTAAACACCTAGATAACGTCGTATTTCTATTTTTTAACTCAAACACTATCGCTACATTTATACCTAAAAATAAAGTCCTATATACATTGATTCACATCAACTTATCAGATTGAGTTTTGCCCCTCATCTGATAAGTTTAAGTAGTCGCTATTGTAAATTTTTTTGGGAGGAGAGGGCAATATCGATAATAGGGATTGATGAATGTTGAGCCGTTTTTCTTATCTTCAACTGAGATAAGTTACTCTTTTATTATTTATAAAATTTAAGGATATCAAATGTATAAAACTATAATTTGCGCAATAGAAAATAGTGATGAAGGTGAGCAGGTTTTATCTAAAGCCAATCAACTTGCACAACTATGTAACGCTAAGCTGTTGGTAACTCATATTATTCCCTACACGCTGCTGCCTAATGACTATCAGAAAGAACTAAAAGAAAATGCGTTACCCTCAATTGAAGCGAAAGCCACCGCTTTAGATATACCGTTGAAAAACGTAACGATAAAATTTGGTAAAGCGTACGAGCAAATTTGTTTACTTGCCGAACATAAAGCTGCCGATTTAATTGTTCTTGGTACGCATTCAAAGAAAGGCCTCAATGCTTTGATTGGCTCTACGGCAAATGCTGTGGCAAATTATGCTCAATGTGATGTTTCCTTGATTAAAATTTAACTTCCTAGTTTTTTTATAACCTTAAGCTGCTGAGCATTTTGTTATTTTGCATGGTAAACTTTGGCAAATTTTAGACGCAAATTTAAATAGTAAAGGAAGTAGCATGCATTTTGTTATTGTCGGTTGTGGAGCCGTTGGTGGATATTTTGGTGGTCGTTTAGCCCAGCATGGCGAAAATATGACCTTTGTAGCACGAGGTCAGCAATTACAGACACTGCAAACATCGGGCTTAACGATCAATAGTATCGAAGGTGATGCTCACTTAAGCAAAGTTAGCGTTGTTAATGCTGAAAACCTAAGCCTTAATAGTTTAACAACGCCTGCAGACGTTATTTTTCTTTGCGTAAAGTCATATCAATTGCCAACAGCCATTGCCCAAATCAAACCACTAATTCATCAGCATACTTGTGTCGTTTCTTTATTAAATGGCGTTAATGCCGCAGATGTTATGCAAGAACATGGCATTTCCAAAGAAAATATTTTCGGTGGTTTGGCAAAAATTATTGCTGAAAAAACGGTAGAAGGCGTAATCAATCATACTGGTGCAAAACCTCATATTACGTTAGGCGCTTTTAACTTTGAAGGTGTAACACATGAGAGTGCAGAGTTAGCGTTAGCGAAAAAAACTGCTGACACCGAGCAACTTAGCAAAATTGCTAAGCGTTTAAAGCTAGCTGGTATAAGTGTTGGCGTAACCAGTGATATTGAACTGGCATTATGGCGAAAGTTTATTTTTGTCGCTGCATGGGGCGCGCTAGCATCGGCAAGAAAACTTAACTTAGGCGAAATGCGGTCACAAAGTCATATTGAGTTTTTACTTGAACGTATTATTAATGAGTATGCAGATATTGCCCGTAAAATGGGCGTGAACCTTAATAATAAGCATATTAAAGAAACCTTAACCTTTCTTTCTCGTTTACCTGAAACCAGTGAAACATCGATGCAGCGTGATATTGCCACAGGGCAACAATCGGAATTTGATATTTTAGTTGCGTATCCGATGGCACAAGTAACGGCACTTAAATTATCGGCGCCAGTGTTAACGCAATGTTATCAAAGGCTAGTTGTAAGTATGAATGTATCAGCTTGAATTAAAATAATACTAATTAAAAGTAAAGTATTAAAAAGTAAGTTGCTGATACTCGCTAACTAATTAGTGTGTTGTTTAAATCAGCCTACATAAAGTAGGCTGTATAACAAATAGCTAGTGGCCTGTTTCGTAAAACATATGAGCAGTATTTAGAACTTCATACGTTCCGTCTTGATAAAGAACTGTCGCACCAGCGCTATAGCCAGGATTATAAGCACGGACAGTTACATTACATGAAGTACCACCAGAGCATTTTGCTTTGCCACTCCAAATGACAGTACTGATTGGTTTTGAAATGTTTTTAAGGTAATACTTACCGTTTGTAGAGTTACCAAATGAAAAGTCGAAACCTTCACAATCCTGTGTTCCGTTGCCTATAGAATTTCCACCACTTTTTGGGTATACATCACACACAAGTTCGGTTGCTAAACTAGAACCAGCAAAAAGAGTTGTACCAATAAGTGCTAAAGCCTTCAATGTTTTATTCACAATATATTCCTTATATTTTCCATTTAAGATAGTCAACTATCAATGTTGACACGATGAAATTAACAATTTGATAACATCTTGTCAACAATGGTAATCATTATCATTTGAGATGGTTTCAATAAATTATAATTAATAACCAAAATGCTGTTGCTAGTACTACAGACTGAGTGAACTTTATGCTATCCTTTCGCGAATTTTTATCGTATCAATTAATGTGAAGATTAAATAATGTCTGAAAATAAAATCGAAACTATCGAACAACGCGTAAGCTACGGTGTAGGTCGTCAATTAGGTGACCAATTACGTAACAATCCTTTTAAAGAATTTGATGTATCTGCTGTTCAAGCAGGTTTAGCTGATGCGATTGCAAACGCAGCTAGCCAAGTATCTGATGAAGACTTAAACGAAGCTTTTGCTGTTGTATCTCAAAAGATGCAAGAATTAGAGCAAGCTGAAGCTAAAGTAAAATCTGCTGAAGGCGAAGCTTTCTTAGTAGAAAATGCTAAGCGTGACGAAGTAACAACAACTGAGTCTGGCTTACAGTACGAAGTTTTAGCAACAGGCAAAGGCGAAAAGCCAACAGCTGCTAGCACTGTACGTACGCATTACCACGGTACTTTCATCAACGGCGATATCTTTGATAGCTCTGTTGATCGTGGCCAACCTGCTGAATTCCCAGTTGGCGGCGTTATCGCTGGTTGGACTGAAGCATTACAGTTAATGACTGAAGGTTCAAAATGGCGTTTATACGTACCATACAACTTAGCATACGGCGAACGTGGCTCTCAAGGTGCCATTCCTCCATATGCAACTTTGGTTTTCGAGGTTGAGTTATTAACCATCGTTAGCTAATTAAGCTATTTTTTAAAAGCCCTCAATTGAGGGCTTTTTTATAGGCTTAATTTAAAAATCACTAAAGCTTGAGCAAAATAAAACCAATGTATCAATTAGCTATCGAACAATTATTCCAACGTTACCTAAAAGCGTTTCATCAGCAAAATATGGCAGATACGCAGCAGTGTTATCAGTTGCCATGTACTTTGCATACGCCAGATAAAGTTGTACTTATTGAAGACGCTAGCGCATTTGAGCGAGAGTTTTTAGATATATTCACCGTGCTTAGTCACGCCAAAATAACGCAGTTTGACGCATTAAGGGCCAGTTTTAGCGAATTGAGTGAAAACTTGCTACTAGCCTGTGTTGATTGGCAGTTTATTGGCGATAATGGTGAAATTTTCACTGACTTTTCAGCTTTTTACCATATTGCTTTCAACAATGGGCAATGGAAAATTTTCAATGTTGTTTCGCAAGAGTTAAGCCAGTCGGTTCAGTTAAATACCCCTTTAAACATATCTTATAAAATTAATGAGTAGGAAGCAGTTGTCATGAAAGTGAAAGTAGCTATTTTAGGATGTAGCGGACGCATGGGCCGTAACTTAATACAAGCGGCTATCGAGCATAAATCGATTGAGCTTGTTGGTGGCAGTGTTCGTGAAGGCTCATCATTTGAAAACTTTGATCTGGGTGAAATAGCAGGTATTGGTGCCATCGGCAATAAAACCACAACGGATTACCAAACTCTTCTAGACGCAGATGTATTAATTGATTTTACTTCAATTGACGCCACACTTGAGCACATACAATGGTGTAAACAACATAACAAAGCGTTAGTGATTGGTACCACTGGTTTTTCAGACGCACAAGTCGACACCATTAAAGCGGCTGGCGAGAATATTCCGCTAGTATTAGCGCCAAATACCAGTGTTGGGGTGAATTTACTGTTTAAATTACTCGAAATTACCGCGAAAGCTATTGGCGACTATACTGATATAGAAATTTTTGAAGCGCATCACCGATTTAAAAAAGATGCTCCTTCAGGTACTGCCGTGAAAATGGGACAAGTCATTGCTGACACATTAGGTCGAGATTTAAATAAAGTCGCGGTTTATGGTCGAGAAGGCATCACTGATGAAAGAGATCCAAGCACTATCGGTTTTGCAACTGTGCGTGCTGGCGATATTGTTGGTGAACATACGGCTTACTTTGCTGATATCGGTGAACGCCTAGAATTAACACATAAAGCCAGTTCACGAATGACTTTTGCACTTGGTGCTATGCGCGCCGCATTTTGGTTAAGTGAAGCACCCGCTGGTTTTTACGACATGCAAGATGTTTTAGGGCTGAAAGATTAGCCAAGCCATCCGGTGAATAAAAACCTGACTAAATGGTTAGTATTTCCGGGTGTTTTGTATAGATAAGTATTGTTTTTAGCGTCTTTGTAGTAATTTCGTTAAAAACGATGAGTTTTTACATTTTTTACTAGACGAAAGAAACTTCCAAGCGTAAAATAAGTGGATTTTGTCAAAAATTTACTGTTCATGATGAACTGGTTTTAGTTTTTGGCATTTTTTGTGCGTATCGCTTTTGTAATTAATGGTGAAGTTATTAGTTGTTTCGCTATTGATATTCTTTCTTCTTAACGGAGGTTAAATTGACTAAATCTGCTATTTTAGTGCTTGAAGACGGCACTGTATTTAAGGGCACCGCTATCGGTGCAGAAGGGGCGGCTGTTGGTGAAGTAGTATTCAATACTTCAATGACGGGTTACCAAGAAATTCTGACAGATCCTTCGTATGCAGAGCAAATTGTTACCCTAACGTACCCACATATAGGTAACACAGGTACCAATAGTGAAGATGAAGAATCTAGCACTATTTGGGCTAAAGGTTTAGTTATTCGTGATTTACCGTTATTGGCGAGTAATTTTCGAAATGAACAAAGTTTAAGCGACTACTTAAAAGCTAAAAATATTTTAGGTATTGCTGATATTGATACACGTAAATTAACCCGTATTTTACGTGAGAAAGGCGCACAAAACGGCTGTATACTTGCTGGCGACTTTACTGATGTAAGTGCAGAAGAAGCCAAGGCTTTAGCACAAGCAAAAGACTTCCCAGGTCTTAAGGGAATGGACTTAGCAAAGGTTGTTTCAACGAAAGAAGCATACCAGTGGACAGAAGGTAGCTGGGAGCTTGGAAAAGGCCATATCACGCCAGAAAACGCTAAGTTTCATGTGGTTGCTTACGATTTCGGTGCTAAACGTAATATTCTACGTATGTTAGTTGATCGCGGTTGTAAACTTACCGTAGTGCCTGCACAAACTTCTGCCGAAGATGTTTTAGCATTAAATCCTGACGGTATTTTCTTATCAAATGGCCCTGGTGACCCTGAGCCTTGTGATTATGCTATTACGGCAATTAAAAAATTCTTAACAACAGATATCCCAGTATTTGGTATTTGTTTAGGCCATCAATTACTTGGTTTAGCCAGTGGCGCTAAAACCATCAAAATGAAATTTGGTCATCATGGTGGCAACCACCCAGTTAAAGACTTCGAGCGTAATGTTGTGATGATCACTGCACAAAACCATGGTTTTGCTGTTGATGAAAACAATTTGCCTGAAAACTTAGCTGTGACACACACCTCATTGTTTGATGGTTCAATTCAAGGTATTCATCGCACAGACAAGCCTGCTTTTAGTTTCCAAGGCCATCCTGAAGCGAGCCCTGGTCCTGCCGATGCAGCACCGTTGTTCGACCATTTCATTGACCTAATCGTTGCTGCTAAAAAAGCGTAGACCCTAGACAAGAGAAGAGAGATTATAAAATGGCAAAACGTACAGACTTAAAAACTATCTTGATCTTAGGCGCTGGTCCAATTGTTATTGGTCAAGCATGTGAGTTTGATTATTCTGGCGCACAAGCATGTAAAGCATTACGCGAAGAAGGTTACCGAGTAGTATTAGTTAACTCTAACCCAGCAACAATCATGACTGACCCAGAAATGGCTGATGCAACTTACATCGAACCTATTCACTGGGAAGTTGTTCGTAAAATTATTGAAAAAGAACGTCCATGTGCGGTATTACCGACTATGGGTGGTCAAACGGCATTAAACTGTGCACTTGAGCTTGAAGCGAAAGGTGTATTAGCAGAATTTAATGTTGAAATGATTGGCGCTACCGCTGACGCAATTGATAAAGCTGAAGATCGCAGCCGTTTCGACAAAGCCATGAAAGCGATTGGCTTAGATACGCCACGTGCTGAAATTGTTCATACGATTGCAGAAGCTCACGAAGCAAGCAAAACCTTAGGTTTTCCTTGTATTATTCGCCCTTCATTTACCATGGGCGGCACGGGTGGCGGTATCGCTTATAACCGTGAAGAATTTGATGAAATTTGTACTCGTGGTTTAGACCTTTCTCCAACGTCAGAATTATTGATTGATGAATCATTAATTGGTTGGAAAGAGTATGAAATGGAAGTGGTTCGCGACAAAAATGATAACTGTATCATTATTTGTTCTATCGAAAACTTTGACCCTATGGGTATTCATACTGGTGACTCAATCACTGTTGCTCCAGCACAAACGCTAACAGACAAAGAATACCAAATCATGCGTAATGCTTCGATTGCGGTATTGCGTGAAATTGGCGTTGAAACAGGTGGTTCAAACGTACAATTTGGTATTTGTCCTGATACTGGCCGTATGGTTATTATTGAGATGAACCCTCGTGTATCTCGCTCGTCGGCACTTGCTTCAAAAGCAACAGGTTTCCCAATTGCAAAAATTGCAGCGAAACTTGCTGTAGGTTATACGTTAGATGAATTAACTAACGATATTACTGGCGGTGCAACACCAGCGTCATTCGAACCGACTATCGATTACGTTGTAACTAAGATTCCACGTTTTAACTTCGAAAAATTTGCCGGTTCAGAAGATAGACTTACTACCCAAATGAAATCGGTTGGCGAAGTGATGTCTATTGGTCGTAACCAGCAAGAGTCACTACAAAAAGCTTTACGCGGCTTAGAAGTTGGCGTAAATGGCTTTGACTCTATGGTTGATGTAACTCAACCTGGCGCTAAAACTAAAATCATGCATGAATTGCAAGAAGCGGGTGCAGATAGAATTTGGTACATCGCTGATGCATTTCGCCTAGGCTTAACGGTTGATGATATTTTCCGCTTAACAAAAGTTGACCGTTGGTTCTTAGTACAAATAGAAGACATTATTTTAGAAGAAGCGAAAGTTGCTGAAGGTGGTTTAAAAGTATTAACGCCTGAGTACTTACGTAAGCTAAAACGTAAAGGTTTTGCTGACTCTCGCTTAGCGGCATTAATTGGTGTTGCTGAAGCTGAAGTGCGTAAAAAACGCCACAATGCTGATATTTTCCCAGTATATAAGCGTGTTGATACTTGTGCTGCTGAGTTTAGCTCTGATACTGCCTACATGTACTCAACGTACGATGAAGAATGTGAAGCTAACCCAACAGATAATGACAAAATCATGATTTTAGGTGGCGGTCCAAACCGTATCGGTCAAGGTATTGAATTTGATTACTGTTGTGTACATGCAGCATTAGCACTTCGTGAAGACGGTTATGAAACTATCATGGTTAACTGTAACCCTGAAACGGTTTCAACTGATTACGATACTTCTGATCGTTTATATTTCGAATCAATTACCTTTGAAGATGTGCTTGAAATTGTCCGTATCGAGAAGCCAAAAGGCGTTATCGTACAATACGGCGGTCAAACACCACTTAAATTAGCTCGTGCCTTAGAAGCCGCTGGTGTACCTATTATTGGTACTTCGCCAGATGCGATTGACCGCGCGGAAGACCGAGAGCGTTTCCAACAAGCGGTTGACCGCTTAGGTTTATTACAACCTGAAAATGCGACAGTAACTTCACTAGATGAAGCCATGGCGAAAGCTGAAGCGATTGGCTTCCCGTTAGTGGTTCGTCCATCTTATGTTTTAGGTGGTCGTGCAATGGAAATTGTTTACGACTTAGATGATTTACGTCGTTACATGACTGAAGCAGTAAGTGTTTCTAACGATTCACCAGTACTACTTGACCATTTCTTAGATGACGCAATTGAAGTTGATATTGATGTTGTTTGTGATGGCACTGATGTTGTTGTTGGCGGTATTATGCAACATATCGAACAAGCGGGCGTTCACTCTGGTGACTCTGCATGTTCATTACCAGCCTATAGCTTAAGCCAAGAAGTTCAAGATGTAATGCGTAAGCAAGTGACTGACTTAGCCTTTGAATTAGACGTTGTTGGTTTAATGAATACGCAAATGGCAGTTAAAGACGGTAAAGTTTACTTAATCGAAGTTAACCCACGTGCTGCACGTACTATACCATTCGTTTCAAAAGCAACGGCTGTACCTTTAGCAAAAGTTGGTGCTCGTGTTATGGCAGGTAAATCTTTGAAAGAACAGGGCATTACCAAAGAAATTATTCCTCCGTACTTTTCTGTTAAAGAAGTGGTTATTCCATTTAACAAGTTCCACGGTAGTGATCCTCTTGTTGGCCCAGAAATGCGTTCAACAGGTGAAGTAATGGGCGTTGGCGATACCTTTGAAGAAGCTTATGCTAAAGCTAACTTAGGTGCTGGTGTATCAGTACCAAAAGATGGTCGTGCATTAATCTCAGTACGTAATAGTGATAAAGAACGTGTTGTTGATTTGGCTAAGCAAATGGTTGCATTAGGTTATGAAGTTGATGCAACGCACGGCACTGCGGTTATTCTTGGCGAAGCGAACATACCTTGTCGTTTAGTGAACAAAGTTCACGAAGGTCGTCCGCATATTCTTGATAGAATTAAAAACGGTGAGTACAACTACATTATTAATACTACAGAAGGTCGCAAAGCGATTGAAGACTCTAAAGTGTTACGTGGTGGTGCTTTACGTTACAAAGTCGCATATACTACAACACTGAACGCTGCATTTGCTGCTTGTCAATCGCATGCTGCAGATGACCGTAATGTTGTAACGTCAATTCAAGAGTTACATAAACGTTGTAAATAAATTATTTAAGCAATGAGTTTGTTAAGGCTACACTTATAGCAAACTCATTGTTTAGTTAAATAAACAAATTATTTATTAGCGAATTATTTTATAAAGGTGGTTACCTGCTATTAGTAGCATAGGTAAACCGCCTTTCTTGTTATAGAAAGAAGAGTAAAATGACAAAATATCCAATGACACTTCTTGGTGCTGAGCAGCTAAAAGAAGAGCTAAAATTTTTAAAAACAGAAAAGCGTCCACGCATTGTTAAAGACATTGCTGATGCACGTGAACACGGCGACTTAAAAGAAAATGCGGAATACCACGCTGCCAAAGAAGAGCAAGGTTTCTGTGAAGGACGAATTCAAGATATTGAAGGTCGCTTATGTAATGCTCAAGTTATCGATGTAACGAAAATACCTAACAATGGTAAAGTTATCTTCGGTACGACAGTGAAATTGTTGAATATTGATACTGAAGTTGAAGTGACTTACAAAATAGTAGGTGATGATGAAGCGGATTTTAAAACTGGTCGCATTTCATTAAACTCGCCTATCGCGCGTGGTTTAATTGGTAAAGAAGTTGATACTGAAATCGAAATTACAACTCCTGGTGGCGTTGTTGAATATGAAATTATTTCAGTAGATCATATTTAAGTTATTGCTTCACGGTAACTATGTATAAGTACAATAAATGCTCCCATACTTAGTTTAAGTAAGAGCATTTATTGCTAGTTACAATCATGGTCGTAACTATTAAAAGTCAGTAGCTATTAACTAAGACTCTAAGCCATATCAGCAGAGCATTAATAACTACTGATTTTTTTGTGCTTGAAAAACCACATCGTGCTGACAACTAATCGCTTTTACATTACGGTAACCGATTCGCTTCAACTGCTCTGCAGCTAATACGGCGCGACCACCTGAAGCACAATGTAAGTAAATTTCCATATCAGCATCTGCGCAGTGCTTTGCTATATTCATTTCCAAAACACCACGTGGAATTTGTATTGACCCTTCAACTGTTGAGACATTGCATTCTGCCGGCTCTCGAACATCAATAAACGTAGCAGCTTTACTTTTAAATGCTTGTTCAGCACTTATGCACTCAACAGACTCTTTCGCTTGGGCAACTAATTCTGGTATAGATAAAATCATTTAAAAACCTTTTCACCATTTATGTAGTAGCTAATATTCTATGCTAAGCAAAAAATATTGTATATTAGTTTTTTCTAATGTAGTGGGTTTGTTATTTTTGATAATGATCCAGATATAAAAAAAGGGCAGTAGCCCTTTTTAAAGTAAAACTTAATCAGTGTTAGAAAATGATTAGATTTTCGGCACGCGAATTTTCTTTTCTTCGCCTTGGCGGAAAACAACGAGTGTTTTACCGATAACTTGCACTTTAGTTGATTTTGTTTCGCGACAAATCGCTTCAACAATAAGTGCTTTAGTTTCACGATCATCCGTAGGAATTTTAACTTTGATTAATTCGTGATGATTTAAAGCGAAGTCGATTTCTGCAACCACCGCTTCAGTAAGACCGTTGTTACCAAGTAATACAACGGGTTTAAGGCTATGTGCTAGGCCTTTTAAATATTGGATTTGTTTTTTATTTAAGATCATTAACAATTTTCGTTACAAGTTAGCTTGAATTATCACTATTTTACCTCCATCTAGTTTGTAATACTAATATTGTTTACTAAGTGACAGCTTTTAAATGTACTTTTTTAGTGATTTTATATAAGAATTAGTGCCTTTATCTTGGTAGTTAGTAGTAAAATAAGTGTATAACTGGGCTGTATAGCCTTGAACCGCATAATTATATAAGTGGAATAAATGAGTAAAAATAAGGTCAGTGTCAGTAGTGCTCGGTGGTTAAAAGAGCATTTTGATGATGAATACGTAAAAAAAGCGCAAAGATTGGGGCTTCGCTCACGTGCTGTTTTTAAAATTGAAGAAATAAACAAGAAAGACAAACTTATTAAGCCGGGCATGAAGGTAGTCGACTTAGGTGCGGCGCCAGGTGGTTGGTCAGAATATGCTACTAAAGCTGTTGGTGATAATGGCCAAGTGGTAGCCTGTGATATTTTATCAATGGATCCTATTGCTGGCGTAGATTTCCTTCAAGGTGATTTTCGTGAAGAAGCCGTATTAGATGCATTATTAGAAAGAATTAACGGCAAAAATATTGATGTAGTCATGTCTGACATGGCAGCTAATTTTACCGGTAATGAAGTTGCGGATGCAGCTCGCAGCATGTATTTAGTGGAGTTAGCATTAGATATGTGTAATCAAGTATTAAAGAAAGATGGCGCTTTTGTTGTGAAAGTGTTCCAAGGAGAGGGGTTTGAGCAGTTTATGAAAGATGCTCGAGCCGCATTTAAAACCGTTAAGACTCGCAAGCCTGAATCGTCACGTGCTCGTTCACGTGAAGTTTATCTTGTGGCTACCGGCTTTAAATTGTAGTAAATTAGATGGAATTATTTCATCGCACCATTTTGAACATTAGCAAGAGGTCATTAAGTTGAGCGATATGGCAAAAAATCTTATTTTATGGTTAGTTA
>OJBM01000010.1_pt1 | contig 133957 bp, 110 predicted proteins | sample 1591061 | NCBI WGS metagenome assembly OJBM01 (sample SAMN05416872, study PRJEB24817) | seawater metagenome | isolation source: Sea water | place: Canada:Atlantic | collected 2013-11
TCCAATTGGTAGAACAGCGGTCTCCAAAACCGACGGTTGGGAGTTCGAATCTCTCCACCCCTGCCATATTCTAAAGCCTCGACTTATGTCGAGGCTTTTCTCGTTTTAAGACTATATAAAATTTTTTGATATGTCTAACCCGTAAGTTCGAAGCTTTCTATTTTTTAATTCCTTGAAGCTATTTTTAAATTTGTTACCCGTTATTTATAAATTCTAGTTTTTCCACTATCTAAACTCTGTCATGATAGCAGTGATTTAAAACATGTCTTATTACAGAGTAATTATTGAAAATGAGCATAACTAAAAGACAATTCGATTTATTACACGCCATGGGAATAACTGTGTGGCAAAGGCGAGACTTACCTGCTCATGTATACCAGTCTGCATCAATAAGTGATGAAAGTACTACTAGCATTAACGAAACTAAAAACAAGCAAATACCAACGAGTAATGAAGAATTAACTCAATCGCTAGCAACTACTGAAGTTATTAGTATCGATTTACAAGAATTACTCAACCAACAACTCTTTAGAGATGTTATTCAATGTTTGGGTGTAAGTCGAGCTGACTTATCCGTTCAAAATAATCAAATTGATTTAGGCCTGATCAATTGGCAATTAAGCCAAGGTGATCAAATTGAATTTAGCCATAATTGTCTAATAACTCCCGATTTAAATACCATTGCCAATTCAGCACAGTTGAAGAAGTCACTTTGGCAATCAATAGGATCTTTAAGCTCGACATGAATCAAAAAACAAACAACCTTTTTACGCAGATCAGCCAAGACAGTGTTGATGAACTGATGATTATCGAACTCGCTTGCCATCCACATCCATGGAGTGAAAAAACATTTCGCAGCTGTATTGATGGTCGCTACTTTGGCAAGTATTTAACAGTTAACGGTAACACCATTGGTTTTTATGTTGGCGAACACGTTGCAGGGGAATCAACCTTAATGGATATATGTGTTGCACCTGAGCAACAAGGTAATGGCCATGGTAAAACCCTGTTATTACAATTTATTGAACACTGTAAAACGTTAAGTACAGAGAAAATTTTCCTGGAAGTGCGAGCAAAAAATATTAGTGCACAAATGCTATATATCAACCAAGGATTCACTGAAATATCGCGTAGAACAGGCTATTACCCGAGTAACACGGGGTTTGGCTATGAAGATGCTATTGTCATGTCTAAAAAGCTTTAAATCCTCTCAAGCATTGAAAACTAGCACGGCAATAGTGATAACACTTCACTACATTTTATTACCCCATTAACCTATCTCCTGATGATGAATGATCCTACAATTTGTTCATCATCAATTCATTCTCAAAAAATATACACAGTACACTAACAAGCAACCGTTCATATATTGTAAATAGCTATGCTGACAAAGCACAGTTTGATAGTGCTCGCGCGGATGAATTAGTGGAACAAGTGATGAGCCAAGCACTAAATGAATTGTCATCATTAACAGGTCTAGGCCAACGTCAAGTTTTACAGCTGCTAGCAAATAAATACAATATTCCTGTTGAACACAATCAACACTCAAGCGTAACGCAATTACTAAATGATGAGGAAAGCGTATTTATTGGTAAGTTATTTAACTAAGATTTGAAGCTTACAACATTACTCGATATCGAATAACCTAACAACAATTACCCAGCCCCGAACACAGAGCCTACTTTATGTTTGCTCATTCCAATTTTATATAATCCATTGTGCAGGCCTGCCAATTAAACGTGCCATTATAGAAAAATTAACGCAAATTCTTGATTAAATATCATACACGGCAAGCTTGACATAATATGTCTCTCACTTTAGATTGACTCTGCAGATATTTTTATAAGAAATTAGCGCTCTATTTAGACCACTTGAAGATCAACAATATGGTTGCCTACATGGTTTACGTTTGATTGGTGATGCTAATTCAGCTTTGGAGTGAGTATGAGAAAAATAAATTATATAGCCGCAATTATCCCGTTGGCACTATCATTAAATGTTGAGGCAAAAACTAACAACCTCATAACAGTTGACGATGAAACAATTGCTAAGCAAAAAAGTAGCCTAGCTAGCAATACTAAAAACAAAGGTTTTGGACCGCAATCACCACGAAACATTGACGCGAAAGCAGGCAATAACGCGGTATTGTTTAATACTGCTCCTGCAGCCAATAAAATGAATTTATGTAACATACATTTTCATAAGAATGCCGAACATGCAGGCGGACAATTTTCTAAGTATGCCGGCAATGGTGATGGTCATGGCTTTCAAAGTGGCTATTTATATTCAGGTACACTGACATCAAAAGAAAGCCAACCAGTATCTCAAGCGATATGTCCTAGCAAGCATGGTAGTTTGCAATCTGGCGATACCATAGAAGTTCACTATGTGCATTCATCAGCTCAAGTGCAGCCAGGAGAAACACTAGGAGCTTGCTTAAGTGAGTCTGTTAAAAACCCTCAATTACGGGTAGAAACTCAAGTTTACAGCTTAGTTAATGACGACAGCGCCTTGAACTTTAATAAGCTAACCTCAGTTGCTAAACAAAATAACTATTACCAAGCGCCAAGCATCCCAAACAATACCGGAAAACCAGTTGTCTATAGCGGCTCAACAACAGGCCCTAGTTATAATGAAGCAGGCTCCCCATTCCAAGTAACTTGGAGTGTTCGCCCTGATGTTGCGAAAGTTAATATAAAAACCGTCGCTAAATGGTGTGAAGGTAATGAGTTTAAAGAAGACCATGCCCACGGAGTAAGAAACTTAGTCACAAATCTAGATTTACTTTCTCCTATAAAATAAGTCTATTTAGAAACTGAGTAAGCTGAATACTCGTTGGCTTACATGGTTGCACTAATGGCTAGAAAGGCAGGATGCCTGAAAAGGCCTGAATATAAAAAGCCGAGCATTTAGCTCGGCTTTTTGATATCTAAAACATTACCTTTTAATCAGGGTTTACCAGTTTTCAACACCTTTCATGTCAGGTAATTCATGCGCAATACCTTTATGACAGTCAATACATGTTTTTTCACCTGATGCTAAGGCGTCTGAGTGCATTTTCACACTGCGGTTACCTTGCTCAGAAAAGTCCATATATTCGAAGTTATGACAGTTACGACATTCTAATGAATCGTTATCTTTCATTCGTTTCCATTCACGCTCAGCCATCGAGCGACGGTGGTCAACAAATTCTTCTCGGGTATCGATCAACCCCGTCAACTTACCCCAAACTTCTTTACTAGCGGCAATTTTACGCACAATCTTGTCGGTCCATTTTTTAGGAACATGACAATCAGGACACGTAGCACGAACACCAGAGCGGTTAGCGTAATGGATTGTTTCACGATACTCTTCGTAAACATTGTCTTGCATTTCATGACAACCAATACAAAATTCTTCCGTGTTAGTTACTTCTAGTGCAGTGTTAAAGCCGCCCCAAAAGATAATCCCGCCAGCAAAACCAATGGCAAGAATAAACCACATAGCTGCACTGCTTGGCGATTTTAAAAACGTCCACATATTCTTTAGCATTTTATACCCCTTTACATTGCAACGGCTTATTCATTACCTAATGATTCAACCGGTTCAAAGGTATTTTCAACCAATGGAGCCGCATCAGCTTGTGTTACATGGCATTGCGAACAAAAATAACGACGAGGTGAAACATCTGACAAGGTTTTACCATCACGTGTTTCAAAGTGCGTTAAGCTAATTTTAGTTGCGCCAGTTTCTGCAGCATGCTTCCAACTATGGCAAGTTAAACACTTATTGCTATTTTTATCGACACGGTAGCCTCGTGTTTGGTGAGGTACTACAGGTGGTTGATGAACATAATTACGAGCAATAGGATTTTTGTCCTTAATAACACGTTTTAATCTTTCTGCTTCACGTGTTTCTTCAAGGGGAGCTGCACCACGAATTGTAGCTAATCCACCAGGATTCACGGTTGTAACAACTGCTTCTTCTGCCATCGTTATTGGGCTAATAGAAAGAGTAGTCACAATAACAACTAGTAAAGATAATAATTTCATTTTTTCTCTCCACCGCACCGATAACATAAGCTACCGATGCGTAAATTCGTCAAGATTAGGCTTTTGTCACTTTAACCGCACATTTTTTGTAATCGGTTTCTTTTGACAATGGATCAGTTGCATCTAGTGTTAACTTATTCACTAGTTGCTTCGCATCAAACCAAGGCATAAATACCAAACCTTTCGGCGGACGGTTACGACCTCGTGTTTCAACGCGCGATTCAACTTCACCTCGACGTGAGGCCATTAGCACTTTATCACCACGACGCAAACCACGCTCTCTAGCGTCATCTGGATGCATAAATATTACCGCATCAGGGAACGCTTTATGAAGCTCAGGTACACGTGCAGTCATAGAGCCAGAATGCCAATGTTCAAGTACACGACCAGTACTCAACCACAAGTTATATTCTTCATCTGGTGACTCTGCTGCAGGTTCATAAGGCAAGGCAAAAATAATTGCTTTATTATCTTTCTTACCATAGAACTGAACTTCACTGCCTTTTTCAACATACGGATCATGACCTTCTCTAAAGCGCCATTTAGTTTCTTTACCATTAACAACTGGCCATCTTAAACCACGCTCTTCATGGTAGCGATCAAAGTCGGCTAAATCATGTCCATGGCCACGGCCAAACTCAGCGTACTCTTCAAACAAGCCCTTTTGGATATAGAAACCAAAATGATCACCTTCAAAGTTAGTATCACCTTTTGATTCTGACATCGGGAACTTATTAACGTTGCCATTGGCATAAAGTACGTCATACATAGTTTTGCCACGATATTCTGGCATTTTAGCAATAAGCTCTTCAGGCCAAACTTCTTCAATTTTGAAGCGTTTTGAAAATTCAACTAATTGCCATAAATCAGAGCGAGCTTCACCTGGCGCATTAACTTGTTGATGCCAGAATTGTGTGCGGCGCTCAGCATTACCGTAAGCGCCTTCTTTTTCTACCCACATTGCTGTTGGTAAAATTAAATCAGCCGCTTGTGCAGTAATTGTAGGATACGGGTCTGAAACAACAATAAAGTTTTCCGGATTACGGTAACCCGGAATTGCTTCCTCGTTTATATTTGCTGCTGCTTGCATGTTGTTATTACACATTACCCAATACGCATTCAATTTACCGTCTTTCAACATACGATTCTGCAATACAGCATGATAGCCCGGCTTAGGTGGAATTGTACCTTCTGGCAGTTTCCAAATTTTCTCAGCTGTTGCTCTATGTTTAGGGTTTTTAACTACTAAGTCAGCAGGTAAACGATGTGAGAAAGTTCCCACTTCACGTGCAGTACCACATGCAGAAGGCTGACCAGTTAATGAGAATGGACTATTACCAGGCTCAGATATTTTACCGGTTAATAAATGTACGTTGTACATTAAGTTATTAGCCCAAACACCACGAGTATGTTGGTTAAAGCCCATAGTCCAGAATGAAGTAACTTTTACTTTTGGATCCGCGTAAAGCTTAGCCATTTCGATTAAGTTTGCTTCAGGAACACCAGACAGTTTTGACGCATATTCAACAGTATAAGTACTAACAAATTTAGCGTACGCTTCAAAGCTCATTGGCTTAGAACCGCCTTTACCTGGATTTTTAGCTGCTTGCTCTAAAGGATGTGTTGGACGTAAACCGTAGCCAATATCAGTAACACCTTCACGAACATTTACGTGTTTTTTCATGAAGTCTTCGTTAACGGCATTATTTTGGATAATGTAATTAGCGATGAAGTTTAAAATAGCTAAATCGGTTTGTGGCGTAAAAATCATACCGTTGTCAGCAAGCTCAAAACTACGATGTTTATAAGTTGATAACACGTTAACTTTAACATGTGGCGCACTTAAACGACGGTCTGTTAATCGTGACCATAGAATAGGGTGCATTTCTGCCATATTTGAGCCCCAAAGCACAAATGCATCAGCATGTTCTAAATCATCATAACAGCCCATAGGTTCGTCGATACCAAAGGTACGCATGAAACCACCAACAGCTGACGCCATACAGTGACGAGCATTTGGATCGATGTTGTTACTTAAAAAACCAGCTTTCATTAACTTAGATGCCGCGTAACCTTCCCACACTGTCCATTGACCGGAGCCAAACATACCAACAGAAGTAGGACCTTTTTTCTTGATAGCAGCTTTAAATTTATCAGCCATGACATCAAAGGCTTTATCCCAGCTTACTGGCGCAAACTCACCTTCTTTATCAAACTTACCATCGGTCATTCTTAATAACGGTTGTGTTAAGCGATCTTTACCGTACATAATTTTTGAAAGGAAGTAGCCTTTAATACAATTTAAGCCTTTGTTTACTTCAGCTTCTGGGTCACCTTGTGTTGCCACAACTTTACCATGTTGTGTACCAACTAAAACGCTACAGCCTGTGCCACAAAAGCGACACGGTGCTTTGTCCCATTTAATCGTGCTTTCTGATGATTTAGTGATCAAATTAGAAGCAGCGCTTGGTACCGCTACCCCTGCCGCAACAGCGGTAGCTGCGACTGCATTTGCTTTAATAAAATCACGTCTAGTTAAAGTCATAGTTTTTTCCCCTGATGCTGAGGCAAGCCAGCGTCATTGTGATGAAATATTAATGATGATGAAATAACACCGGGCACATTGCCCATGTCAGTAATTGTGTTGATAATACGTTTGGCCTGGTTTTCTTCGCCTTCAAGTCCTTCAACAGTAACAACTAAGCTACCGTTCTCTCCTTTAGCGTGCACTTCTGCACCAGGAAATCCTTGCAAATTTTCAGCAACTTTTTCTGCATTCTTAGGGTGAGCCATAAACATAACTCCCGCTATATTTACGGGGCTTTCTTCTAAAAGGTTAATCACGTTGTTTGCCCTCTTACTTTAAATTTTATTCTTTTGATTTATCAAAAGAATAAAATTAAGTTATTCAGTTGGCTTAGCACCAAACATTTTTAAAATAAATACCGCGACAACCGCAGTGGCGATAAAACCAAACAAGAAAATAAATGGCATTGAGGAGTACCCCAAAACATTCCATATCAATTGTTCTAATTCACTCATTGTGTGCTCCTAAAGAGGACGTTGATAATTTAATTGCAAACTCAGGGCACACTGAAACACAGGCGCCACAGCCATTGCAGTCATTCAAAGTTATATTGGGTTGGGGTACTGATGCATGGAGATGCTTAAAGATAATAGCTTCAGTTTCACAGCTATCTTGGCATATTTGGCAATGCACTTGTTTGGTTGTTAAGCAGCTTGAAGTAATTTCTATGTCGAGTTGCCAAGGCTGCGTATCAAACGCGTTAAATAAAGGTTCATCACAGGCTACAACACACTTTTGACAGAAGGTACATTCACCAGCTGCAAAATTTATTTCGGGAAAACCGCCATCACCTTTAATAATAATGTTTTCTTCGCAAGCGCTTTGACACTTGCCACATTGGGTACAGCCACGAGTAAATAGTGTTTCGTCAGCTGTCCAAGGCAACCTAATGGGTGGGGGAGTTGAAACTTTTTTAGCTCGCATAAAGTTGCGACGACGTAAATCAACCATGGTGACCTATTACTACATAATATGCTGGGGTTATCCCCGCAAGAACTTGTCAGTGCATAAATATCATGTGCTGACGATACAATAACTAATGCTCTAATATATTGATGCAAATCAAGTTATTTAAGCACTTTTAGAATAAATCCTTAACTTTTTTAAGGTTAACATTCTCCTTACAAAATTCAAGGTTAATCAATCATTGGCTACTTGACCGCTTGTAATTGATTTTATTTACTTTTAGCTGAAAAATTACTCCGTAATACTTTATATAGCTCAATAACAAAAAAAGGCCAACTATGTGGCCTTTTTTAACGTAATTAAAATTATATAATTAATGAGAAACTTTAATTCTCTCAATAAGGTGTATTGGTTTAGAACCTTCATTCATTAAAAAATCGAGCTGTACCATAAAGCCTTTGCTTGTAACCTTACTTTTTGACTCATATTGCCACTGCAATAATGCATCAATTGCGGCTTTGTCAAAAACGTTTTCAGGTGATGATGTGACAACACTAATATTTTCAGTATTACCTTGGGCATCAATATCAAATTTAAGCAGAACAGCCCCTTCAACACCGTTTTTTGCTGCTTGAATTGGGTATTTGGGCTCTACACGCATTACTGGGTATACAGTATTAACTGTTTTAAGATGCTTCTTAGCTGAATCGCCACCTTGACCTTGTTGCCCAACATGGCCAGCATAACTAACACTCGTCATAAGCGCGGCAACCAATAAGCCATATAGTGTCAATGTAGGCTTGCCAAACACTTTACTATTCTTAATTTGCGTTATTCTTTCCAACATAACTTTTTTATCTCCATATTCATTAAACGATAAGTGAGCAAAAGCAAATCGTTGCTTTTGTTGAGCGGTGATGAGTAATGCTCGACTGTAGTTAATCCTGCTATCTAACTGCTTGCGCGCCAGAGTAGTTTGATCACAGGAAAGTTCTTGGTCACGGCGAAACTTTATATAAGCTAACCAAACCAAAGGGTGAAACCAAAACAGCGCAATAAATAAAAATGCTATCAGGTTCCAATAAATGTCATTGCGATCAAAATGACAAATTTCGTGGGCAACAATAAGCTCTTGTTGCTCTTTATTATAAATGGTGGAAAAGTTGCTAGGCAGTAGCAATAAAGGTTTTATCAAGCCAGTTAACATCGGGCTTTCTACCTGCTCACTTATCACCAAAGTCAACTTTCGTTGTTCAAGCCATGGTTCAATGTCAGAGTTGATAGCATTATTTAGCGACTTTGTATTTGTTAAGGTCGAAGCTGATAATGCACGATTAAACTGCCAGTGTTTTATTATCAAACAAAATATTAGAATAAACGTAATACCAAGGCTAAATGTTGTCAGCCAATTGATACCATTTACTTGTGAAAGCGTTTGCGCCGAAGTAACCAAAACACGGTCAATATTGCTGCCAGTGTTATCAATTGCATTGGAAAACAAAACAGTAGGTAGCAATTGATAAATGGCCAATGCTAATGGCACTGAAAGCCAAGTTATGTAGGTAATATTAGCGCCACAATATTTCAATAATAATGGACGAAAAAGTAATATAAAGCTCAATACCATGGTCAACGGAATGATGGTATTGAGCACTACTTCAAATATCGACTCAATCATGCTCATTTTCCCATTGGTCAATAAGTGATTTCAGCGCCTCAACATCTTCTTTTTGAAGGCTCTTATTTTTTGCAAACCCGGCAACAAGTGGTGATACTTTGCCACTGAACAAGCGCTCAATTAAGCTTTGGCTCGCTTCTGTGGTGTAATCTTCTCGTGCAAACAAAGGCGAGTACAAGTAACGACGTTGCTCTTTTGTAAAGCTCACTGCTTGTTTTTTCACTAAACGATTAAGTAATGTTTTTACCGTTTTCTCATGCCAAGTTTTTTTCTCATTTAAACGAGAAACAATATCGCTTGCTGCCGCCGGATATGCCTGCCATAGCACTTCTAGCACTTCAAATTCAGCCTTGCTGATGTCAGTCATTTGCTGTTCCATAAACCCTCTTACTAAAACATAACGATAATAAATATTAGAATAAACACATTGATTACATCTGTAATCCACACTCAAAGAATTACACCTGTAATCAATAAAGTCAAGGCTCTACACTTGAATATTTTTATAGCAATAAGAAGAAATAAAAAATAAAGCGCATTTCCAACATATTGTTACTGCCCTTAGCATGACTTTTCGCTATAATGTTGCGCTCTTAAATTTTAGCTATTTTTCATCCACTTTAAACAGGTAATTTGCATGTCTGTACAACAGCAGGAAGTCGATTTACGTCGCACCTTCGCTATTATTAGTCACCCTGATGCGGGTAAAACTACGATCACTGAAAAAGTATTACTTTTTGGCCAAGCTTTACAAAAAGCAGGTACGGTAAAAGGTAAGAAATCTGGTCAACATGCAAAATCTGACTGGATGGAAATGGAAAAAGATCGTGGTATTTCCATCACAACCTCTGTGATGCAGTTCCCTTACGATAATTGTTTAGTTAACTTACTAGATACCCCTGGCCATGAAGATTTCTCGGAAGATACTTACCGTACATTGACGGCAGTAGATTCATGTTTAATGGTTATCGACGTCGCTAAAGGTGTTGAAGCCCGTACCATTAAACTAATGGAAGTTACGCGCTTGCGTGATACGCCAATCATCACTTTCATGAACAAAATGGACCGCGATGTTCGTGATCCAATGGAAGTCATGGATGAAGTTGAAGACGTATTAAAAATAAAATGTGCACCTATTACTTGGCCAATTGGCATGGGTAAAGAGTTTAAAGGTGTTTATAACATTTTAACCGATGAGATATTTCTATATCAAACAGGTCAAGGTCATACAATTCAAGAAAAACGTATTATTAAAGGCATAGATAACCCTGAACTAGATACCATTATTGGTAGCTACGCCGAAGATTTACGAGAAGAATTAGAGCTTGTTGTTGGTGCTTCGCATGAGTTTAATCATGAAGAATTTTTAAATGGTGAGCTAACGCCAGTATTTTTCGGTACGGCATTAGGTAACTTTGGTGTTGACCATATGCTTGACGGCTTAACAAAATGGGCACCGAAGCCTTTGCCTCGTTTAACTGACACTCGCACAGTAAACGCAGAGGAAGAAAAGTTCTCCGGCTTTGTTTTTAAAATTCAAGCCAATATGGATCCAAAACATCGTGACCGTATCGCCTTTATGCGTATTTGTTCCGGCAAATACGAGAAAGGTATGAAGATGAAACAGGTTCGTATCGGCAAAGACGTTAAAATTGCTGATGCCGTAACCTTCATGGCTGGCGATCGTTCTAATGTAGAACAAGCATACGCTGGTGATATTATCGGTTTACATAACCACGGTAGTATTCAAATTGGTGATACATTTACCGCCGGTGAAAACATGAAATTCAGTGGCATACCAAATTTCGCCCCTGAAATGTTCCGCCGCATTCGTCTGCGTGATCCACTGAAAGCTAAGCAATTACAAAAAGGCCTAATTCAGTTATCTGAAGAAGGTGCTGTGCAGGTATTTAGACCTTTCAATTCCAACGACATGATTGTTGGCGCCGTGGGGGTATTGCAGTTTGAAGTGGTCGTTCAGCGTTTAAAAACGGAATACAATGTTGATGCTATTTACGAGCCAATTAGTGTAGCAACAGCGCGCTGGTGTACTTGTGATGACGAGCGCACGTTAGAGCAATTTCAAAAGAAAGCGTACGACAACTTAGCATTAGATGGCGGCGACAACTTAACGTATATCGCACCAACCATGGTGAATCTGAGCTTAGCGCAAGAACGTCATCCTGATATCACGTTCCACAAAACACGTGAGCATTAGCCAAAGCCGTTTGATGACAAACTAAAATCAATCAACTAATTTATACATAAGCGTAATAATTTAACTTACGCTTATACTCTCAAGTCACAATGTAACAGGCTTGAGTCAGCAACCCAAAAAGAGTTAATTTACATGAATATTAGTGACATCCTAAGTGAAAAAGTTAAGCTTGCCATGACCGCGGCAGGTTTACCTGAAGGGACAAACCCAGCAATAAGTTTATCAAACAGAGCAAACTTTGGTGATTACCAAGCAAACGGTGTCATGGGTGCTGCTAAAAAACTAAAAACTAACCCTCGTGAATTAGCAACAAAAGTTGTTGATGCGCTTGACCTTTCTGGTATTGCTGAAAAAGTTGAACTTGCCGGCCCTGGTTTCATTAATATTCATTTAGACCAACAATGGTTAGCAACGCAATTAAACCAAGTTTCAAATGATAAAAACTTAGGTGTTAGCCAGTCAGCAACACCACAAAATGTTGTTGTTGATTACTCAGCTCCAAACCTAGCAAAAGAAATGCATGTTGGACATTTGCGCTCAACCATTATTGGTGACGCCGTGGTACGTGCATTAGAATTTCGCGGTGAACATGTTATTCGTCAAAACCATATGGGTGACTGGGGTACGCAATTTGGTATGCTATTGGCGCACTTAAGCGACAAACTAGCATCAAACGAAGTTGCTGAAACTGCGCTTGCAGATTTAGAAAACTTCTACCGTGAAGCAAAAGTACGTTTTGACGATGAAGAAGGTTTTGCTGATCGTGCTCGTGACTACGTGGTTAAATTACAAAGTGGCGAAGCACAATGTGCCGTACTTTGGCAGCAGTTTATTGATATTTCAATTGCACATAGTGAAGATATTTATCAAAAACTTAATGTTACATTAACTCGTGATGACATTATGGGTGAAAGTGCCTACAACGATGACTTATCAAATGTAATTGATGAGTTAATGGCACAAAAAATTGCCGTTGAAGACCAAGGTGCAAAAGTTGTTTTTATCAATGAAATGGCAAACAAAGACGGTGACCCTTCAGTGTTTATCGTACAAAAATCTGGTGGCGGCTATTTATATGCCACTACAGATTTATCCGCCTGTCGTTACCGTAGCAATGAACTAAAAGCTGACCGTATCATTATTTTTACTGATGCTCGTCAAGCGCTGCATTTCAAACAAGTTGAAATTGTAGCCCGTAAAGCTGGATTACTACCAGAGCACGTTGGCTACGACCATTGCCCATTTGGCATGATGATGGGTGATGACGGAAAACCATTTAAAACCCGTACTGGCGGCACTATCAAACTTGCAGAATTACTTGATGAAGCAGTAGTTAGAGCAAAAGCGGTCATTGCTGAAAAAAATCCTGATTACTCTGAAGAAAAATTAACTGAACTTGCTAATAAGGTTGGTATTGGCGCGGTTAAATTTGCTGACTTGTCAAAAAACCGTACCAGCGATTATATTTTCAACTGGAAAACAATGCTGAGCTTTGAAGGTGCAACCGCCCCTTACCTGCAATATGCATACTCTCGTATTCAAAGTATTTTTGCTAAAGCTGACTTTACCGGTGTAAGCAATGCAAACAGTATTGTGATTGTTGAGCCGCAAGAAAAAGCCTTAGCATTAAAATTACTACAGTTGGAAAATGTTATTGATTCAGTGATCAGTGAATGTACGCCTAACTTACTATGTAACTACTTATACGAGCTTGCAAGTTTATACATGAGCTTTTATGAAGCCTGCCCAATCTTAAAAGATGATATTACAGATGAAGTAAAGCAGTCTCGATTAGCGCTTTGCCAAGTTATTGCCAACACTTTAAAGCAAGGTTTAGATATTCTAGGCATTGATGTAATGGAACGCATGTAAAACACCTGAAGCTACTAAGTTTACTACTTATTAATAGGAAGAAGCTTAGTAGCTCTAATAAGTAACACTAAGGAATAATGTGTTGTAAATGAAAATATTACTCATTGATAATTTAGAAAATCATCTACTTGATCTCAAGCGAGAACTGCTTAAGTCGAGAGCAAAGTTTGCTCATGTATCTGGTCTTCATGCTGCCGTTTCAGCGTTATCACAACATCAATTTAATATTGTTGTTTGTGCTGCTGACATTGATGGTAGTTACGGTGAATCAATACTGGAAATGGTCGCGAAAAAATTCCCAAAAATCGTCAGAATATTAATTGATGATGACGAGTCGAAACCAAAAAGTATTGCTCATTACAGTTTCGCTATGCCATTAGACAGCAAAATAATAATTAACACTATTAGCCAACTCGCTAGTAATAACCAAGCAATAACCAAAGATGTTATTGTTAAAACTGTCGCGAATATTAAAACTTTACCGAGTCCTCCTAAAGTTTATATGCAGCTTAATGCTGTGCTTAAAGAGAAAAACACCGACTCTGAAAAAATTGCAAAAATAGTACAGCAGGACCCTGCCCTAACCGCTAAAGTATTGCAGTTCGCTAATAATACTTATGCAAGTACAGGCAGGCCCATGATGAACATTAGTGATGCAATCACCAAAATGGGCATCGACACCTTAAGCTGTATTGTGATGACTGCTGAGTTGTTTTCCTACAATCCTAAAATTAAAGATTTTTCGATACTAGATGAACAATTGCACTCATTGGCCACAGCTAAGCTTGCCGCTTCGATGGTGAAACCTGAATTAAAACAAGATGCCATGATAGCTGGGCTACTGCATGATTTAGGTAAAGTTGTACTTTTTGAAGTGAACGAACAGTCGACCGCTTTATTTTTCAAGCATCGTATTAAAGATGGCAATAATATGGCATTAGAAAACAAAGTTTTCGCCATTGATCACTGCCACGTTGGCGGCTATTTATTACACACATGGGGTTTTTCATACAAGATAATAGAAGCCATTGTATTACACCATAGTCCAGAAAAATTAATGCAAAAAAGTTTTGGCGTTGCCCAAGCCGTTTACCTTGCTAATATACTTACTCACAAACAACCAGCAGCACCTGAGTTTATTGAACACTTTAAACTTGCAGGTGTTATTGATGCATTAACTCGTCGGGCAGAAAAACTTATTTAATCTATTGTTAGTTAAGCAATAATATAAAAAGCCAATTAGGAAACCAGATGACAAAGACACTAACCTTTACCGATAGTCATTGTCATCTTGATTTCGATACATTTTCCACTAACACTGCTGCGTTGTTAAACCTCTGCCATCAAGCACATATCAATAATATTGTTATCCCTACTATAGGCCCAAGTAACTGGCTTAAAGCGTTAGCATTCGCTAAAAAATTCACTTCAAATAGAGTCAGTTTACACACTTGTCTAGGCATACACCCTTGGTTTCTTAATGAGTTAACGCCAAACAGTTTGAATGAATTGGAAGCATTACTCGTTAAGCATTTAGCAGAAATTAGTGCCATTGGTGAAGCTGGTATTGATGGTATTATCGATAAAGAACACAATAATATGAGCGAGCAACTGGCTATTTTTGATGGCCAATTGCAGTTAGCAAAGAAATATGATCTACCGATTATTGTCCATCACCGAAGGTCGCATCAAGATATCGTCCCCTTACTTAGAAAATATCAGCTCAATAAAGCAGGTATTATTCACGCGTTCTCTGGGAGCTACCAACAAGCTTGTCAATATATCGATTTAGGCTTTAAGCTGGGTATTGGCGGTACCATCACTTACCCCAGAGCAGAAAAAACCATTAAAGCAGTTAAACGCTTGCCGCTAGAAAGTTTAGTATTAGAAACCGATGCGCCAGCTATGCCATTATTTGGTTTTCAAGGGCAAGACAACTCCCCTTTACGATTGATTGAAATATTTAATACCTTAAATACAATTCGCAGTGAGTCAGAGACTGATTTAGCGATTGCATTAGAACAAAATATTCGTGAAGTATTCCCAAAGTTAGCCAGTTAGCAAATACTAAGAAATAAAATTTTAGAGGTTACAGACACTATTTATTCGTTGTTGGTAGCCTAAAGCCTTGTCGACTAAAACGATTCAAACCACGTGTTAACAAAAAGCCAATCACGCCAGTTACAATCATTAATAAACGCATAATATCGAATTGAGAATAGCTGTTAGTAGCTAAGTCATCAGCCAATAATGAACGATACAACGACAATCTAATATAGCCCTTTAATTTTCCAACACGTAATTCTTGCACAAACGGCGTTACATCATCACTTTGATTAATTTTCATAGCGGAGATACCAAATAAATCTTTAACGGATTCGTTTGCCGTAGATGCTGCAATTACCTGCCCTGTTTTGCCATATATATGTACACTCTTTACCAATGGCTGTAGCGCTAAACTATCAACATACTGCTGTAAGTTATCCGATTTTTGTTCTAGAAACATAACAGAACTTGCCGCTGCCTGCGCCAAATACATTTTACCAATAATGTTAGCATGCTGTTGAATTTCAGCTTGCTGTTCATCACGACTAGTTACCCAAAAATTCATTACCATTACGATTAAAAATATAGCTATAGCTAATTGCAATATTTTATTATAAATCGATGATAATTTAGGGTATAAAGGCTGTTCTATTTGCTTCATAAAACGTTATGATTCCGAAAATTCTATAGCTAGAGTATTGGTTATACTATAGAGCTTTTTTGGCAATACTTGTACTGATGAAAACGTTTTATCGCATGTTTTTAAATCAGCTATTTTTCTAAAATAAGGCAAAGCCGTGACAAGTCCGAAAGAAACCATATTTTTAAGTACTATCAAACAACAAAATTTAGCACAATGCTTGCCTTTTGAGTCTAGCCCAATAGGTACATTAATTAGTTTTAATGAGCATCTGCAAGCCTTTGAATTGTCTACAACAACTAATGTTCGAGGCTCAGACCATTTGCAAATAGAACTTGTTGTTTTTAGTGACATTAATATGACAACATTCGCAAACTTATTGATAGCGTGTAAAATTAATGGCTGTGAGCTACGGGCTATAAACCACCGAAACAACCTAACAAGTTATCGCTTTACAGCACAAGTAAGTGATTTAAAGATTGCTCGAGAGCAATTAGCTGTATTTACTACCGAGCATCAAATTGAAGCCGCACTGCTATGTAATGTCCCTACCTTAACAATACCAGGTTTATTGGTCATGGATATGGACTCCACCACCATTAAAATTGAATGCATCGATGAAATAGCAGCTCTTGCCGGTGTTGGTGAAGAAGTAGCGGCAGTCACTGAGCTTGCCATGCAAGGACAGTTAGACTTTAGCGAAAGCTTGCACCAACGGGTTGGAAAGCTTGCTGGCGCGCCCGAAAGTATCCTTGCAAGTGTCGCAGACAACATCCCACTAATGGAAGGGTTAGAAACCTTAATTACTGAACTTAAAAAGCACCATTGGCGAATAGCAATTGCTTCAGGCGGCTTTACATATTTTGCCGATCATCTAAAAAATAAACTAGCGCTAGATGCAGCAGAAGCCAACGTATTGGAAATTAAAGAGCAAACGCTAACGGGCAAGGTGTTGGGTAAAGTTGTCGATGCACAAGCAAAAGCGGATTGTTTAGCAAGCTTACAAACTGAGTTTAACATTGCGTCAACGCAAACAGTTGCAATGGGGGATGGTGCAAACGATTTAGTGATGATGGCAGCGGCTCATTTAGGTGTCGCGTTTCACGCTAAACCGCTTGTTTTAGCACAAGCTGATTCTTGTATTACCAAATCAGGTTTAGATTGCTTGCTGCATTGGTTAGCTTAACGCTATTGTAAATCAGCAGGAATAGTTAGCCAACTACGCGGGTTGGCTAACATTATTTTTACGGGTTAATTGATAGCGAAAAACTTCTTCTTGAGTAACATCAAAAATCTGCGCGAGCCCTGCTACGCTCCAAATTTCTTGTTCGATTTGCTTACCACGATGAATCGCGTATGAACCAATATAACTTAACTCTGGATTAAGGTGCCCCATATCAGGCTCAGCTGCCCGAGATAATTTTGCCATGACACAGAAAAAATCACCTTTTTTCAATGCTTGATGAATAAACATTTGTTTAACTTTTTCAGAGCCCAATTCTGATGCCATTTTGGTTGTTACAGCTTCTTCAACCGAACTAGTACGATGATTAATAGCAATATAGAGTAGCTCTGTTTTTGCGTTATCAACCGACTGCATCTTTTTCAAGCTTGCGGTTAAGCGCGTCAATACATCAGGGTGACCAATTAACGGGTACAAATTGATATGTTGCTTACTATCACTCAACTTTCGCATCGCTGCAATTAACTTACCTGAGCTTTCACCGCAGGCAACCGTTTCAATTTTATAACGGCTACCGCTAGTTTGAACAACAAGCGTTGGGATCATTGAACTTGAACTGTAAATGTTACGCAGCGCTTTAGCCAAGCCGGGTTTAGTCATTGCGTATTCATCAGGCGTTAATTTATCACGATTTTTATCAATGAGTGCCTTAAAAAATTTACGGCCAATATGTTGATGCTTCTCAACAAAAACCCGTAAATTAACTACCTTTTTACTACTATCAACTCGAATAACTTCATAGGGCAAGGCTTTTAGCTGAAAAGCCGAGGTGATTTTTTGCAGCGCAGGGAAACTGATACTAACAATGTCACCTTTCGTTAGCACGGTTGCTTTATTTAACTCAACTTTCAAGCCCGCTGTGGAGAAGTCATGCGATGTCCCTTGCCACTTCACATCATCAATCTCAACGTCTGTTGGCGTTTTATACTTAAAACGTAACTCTTGACGTTGGTTTCGATAATTAATCCCCACTTCATCAACACTGTATGGTTGACTTAAGCGTTTATGGCCAAAGTTCTTTAATTTAGCGGTATTAATGCCTTCATACGAAAGCAATTGGTATGCTTTTGTTGACTCACTTTGAGTAACATCACTTGCCACTACTATAAATGGTGTATTGGCTATTTGTGACTTAACTTCATCGGAGGCCGGTGCATTTAAATATTGGCTTTTCTTAGGTAATGCTTCCGACAAGGTTAACGGCGACTCTATACGTTTAGAAAATACGTCGAGTAGAGACAATTGAGTAATTGAAAAGTTGCCTTTTGCGGCAGCAAACCCTAAAAATTGTGTTCTAAATTCTTCGTCATCGGCAAGCTGTAATTCATCGGCGGTATAAAAGTAATGCTTACCTTGGCTTTTATGAATAAAACTAAATACTAATAATGATTTACCCGATACTGCTAATTTTTGTAATCTGGCAATTCGTTCAGGTGGCGTTAAACAATATAAAGTTGAATAGCGCTTTTCATCTTTCCAGTATTGAAAAATATTCTGATTGTTATTACATGTCAAAGCGTACTTGGGCGCTAAGAGCTTACCTTTCTTCTCTATAAAAATAGCCAACTCATTAGATTTAGGTAAAATGTATTGCTCAAAATTACGTGATTGCAATGCACTAATTGTGTTGTCTAAATTAATTTTATAACGACGCTTATTGCCTTGGATAAACCCCGACAAAAATTGCGTAAAACCGTCTTGAGGATTAGTTTGCGGAGTAACACGTTTTACACCGACCAACTGCAGATTTTCGACAACGGCTATGTTTTTTATTTCATAAACAAAGTTATTATCAGAGCCAAATTGAAACTCGCCCTCTAAACCAGTAAAACGCAAAGAAATTTGTTGACCAACACTGATGGGTTTAACGCTATTAATTCTAAACTTACAGCCATTAACACTGAGATCTGAACTCGTGCATTCAACACTACTTTTTTCGTCGAAAAACACCTGAATTGGAATCGCAAAGTTCATTCGCTCTTCACTACGATTATGATACGGGCCAAACCTGTAGAACTTTGCAGAATATTGAGATTTTTCAAATACCTTTTCAGGCTCAGTATTTTTACTTACACTAGCGCTACTTTTTTCTCTTTGATAAATAACCCTAAAGTTATTCTCAGTACTCATTACAGCTTCATAAACACCAAAGGTGTAGCCGCTATACAGGACAAAAGAATCACTAAAAACTTTAATGGCGACGTCATCTAAATAATGTGTTCTATCTTCATGGACAAATGGTTTACATTCACCATCAACATGACCGCGCAAATCAATTAGTCGCGTGCAAGGGGCCGCTAATCGCTTTAATTCCATTTTAAGGAGGAAGCGTTCGGTTTTGGGAATATTTTTAGCAGCAGAAGAAAACGAGGCTTCAAAGTTTGGATTTAAAACTTGGCCACTAAAATCATCGATAATTTTTTTATATTTTGAAAAGTCTTTATTCATTTACGCTTTAATATCTTTACAATAAAGAAAACTACTTATCGCATATTGATCTAGTATAAGTGCCTTAATAAATAACACTATAACAGCACTAAGATAATTGTCGATTAGTACATAATTAATTAATTTAAAAGCAAGAATTATACCTAATACAATCACCCAAGCTAAATATCAACGATTTCGGCCGAATTTAAACAAATATTTAGTGTTACCCCGCTAAGATGGTAACGAAGACCCAACGGTATTAGATAAAATGCTTTATCATGGCTAAAGAAAAGTAAGTCGTTTAGCAAAATAATATAAAATGTGAATAAAGTTCAATGGTTTGTCATAATTTTGACTATAGCATCAGCGCATAATTTAAAAAAACATGTAAAAGAGTAGGAATTTCATATGGCAAAAGCACCAAAACTACAATTTGTCTGTACAGACTGCGGAATGGACTATCCACGTTGGCAAGGCCAATGTCGCTGTGGTGCTTGGAATACATTAGCTGAAATGAAGGTTTCAGCAAGCCAAAGCAAAGGTTCAAATAGCAGTCGTACATCAGTTGGCGGTTACGCAGGTGGTGTTGGCGGTGGCTCAAAGAAAATTAACGAAATTGAATCAATTGAGGCAGAAAAACAACTTACCGGTATAGGTGAGCTTGACCGAGTATTATGTGGTGGCGTAACTACGGGTTCCGTCAATATTATTTCTGGTGATCCAGGAGCAGGTAAAACCACACTGCTTTCAGATTTAGTGGCGCGTATGTCAAAACTAAGGCCATCGCTTTATTGTACCGCGGAAGAGTCTCTCTCACAGTTTAAAAACCGAGTACAACGTTTAAAGCTTGATTATAACCCTGATGAACTTTATCTATTGTCGGAAACCAGTGTTGAAGCAATCATTGAAGAATTGGATAAGAAACAAATTAAATTTGCTGTTATTGACTCTATCCAGGCAGTAGTGACCGAAAATGCTAATGGCAGTCCAGGCTCACCTTCTCAAGTAAAAAGTGCCGCACAATCTTTAACACAATACTGTAAGCAAAATAATGTCACCATGTTTTTAATTGCTCATGTTAATAAAAACAATGAAATTGCCGGACCTCAAACTTTAGTTCATATTGTCGATGCGTTATTGCATATCGACACAAATGATGGGCAAGTACGTACACTACGTGCCAACAAAAACCGTTTTGGTGATATTGATACCGTTGGTATTTTTAAAATGTGTGAAAAAGGTATGCTCAGTGTTGATAACCCAAGTGAAATATTTTTATCTGGCTCAACAACTGAATCTCCGGGCTCAGCAATTACCTGTATACGTAAAGGTAATCGGAATTTATTGTTAGAAATTCAATGTTTGACTACTGAAACAGAAGCAGAGTTTCCACAACGAGTTTGTGTTGGTTTGAACATGAACCGTATCAAAATGCTCACTGGTATTTTGCGTAAGCATACTAAAACAAAGATTTACCATGACACTTTTTTTAACATTGTTGGTGGTCTAAAAATTGATGAGTCGGAAACCTGTATTGATCTTGCACTTGTTACTGCACTGCTCAGTAGTTTAAACGAATTTGTTATCCCACGAACAACTTGTATTATGGGAGAGTTGAGCCTAAATGGCGATGTACGTCCTATTGATAGTGGTGTACCGCGAGTTAAAGAAGCCGCGCAACATGGCTTTTCAGAAATATTTATTCCATTTCGAAATTACCATAAATCAATGGAAGGTTTAGGCGCAAAAATCACCGCAGTTAAAACAATTCATGAGTTAATTGAATTAATAAAGTAATTGTTCATTTTATTTATGGCTTAGCAAGAGCAGCCATAAATAAAAATTCACCTATAATGACCTTAAACCATAAAAGTAAATTAAGATATAGCCAAGGTTATGACCATCGCATATAGCTAAGCTTCTTACGTATTTTAAAGCGGCGTATTAAATTTAATGGCTTAGCTTTTAAATGTTCAACGCCATGTTGAAGGAGGTTATCTATAGCATTTAATACTCTTTCACTTGATTTACCATCTTTAAAAGGGTGTATTTCGTCACTATAGTTTTTAATATTTTCTAGCACGTGGCTATCGCCAATAAGAGCTTGTTCAATTTGGCTCTCAAGTAAATTCGCTTGTTTAAAATTAATCATCCAATCCTTTGGAGTGCGATTATCAAATGTCACAACAGGCTTATTTTGTAAAGCAAACTCAGTAATAACTGATGATGTATCAGATAGTATAACGTCAGACGCTTGCAATAGAGGAATAATATCATCTGTTTCAACAAAAATAAGCTTGTCACTTACCAAACTTTTATAATTATTTACGTCCTCATTTACCGCCTTAGGATGCAACTTTACTAACCACCTCCAACTTTTAACTTCGCTTAACCTTTTTATTTCCTTAAATAGCGCATTTGTACTTTTAAGTTTTGGTGAAAACGTTGGAGCATAAAGCACTACCGGAACAGATGATTGAAATTCATGGGTTCTGGGATGTACTGAGAATAAAGGATCAAGCTTTGGCCAGCCGGTTTCAACAATCTCACAAGTGCCGTCTGCAATTCTATTAAAAGCCTTCGTCGCTTTTGGCCCTAAAGTACAATACAAATCAAACAGCCCCCGAATAACGACCCTGTTCTTTTTACCTGAATCCAAGCCATGGAATACTTGCACTTTGATGCCGGGGAAAAAATCAGGTACGAAATTTCCTGGCGCCAACGTAGCATCAGCGTTAAATGACTTAACTTCTTCCACGCTAAATAAGCGTTGCTCATTAGAAGAAAGGTATTTTTCAGCTTCGCTCCCATCAGAAATAAACCAACGCACTTCACCACCGCGCCTTTTAATTGCCTGCTCTATAGGTCGCAACACATTATATGAATATGACAACGTAATAAAAAATAAATACCTACAACCTGTAATTTTCATAAACATCCTTTAAATGAATACCATAATACAAAATTTAATATACAAAACAGCTCATTATACTTAATTCAACAACTTTTCGAACAGCATATTTGTGTAACAGGTTGTTAATAGTAAGTTGCAATTATAGAAGGAAGTATAAAGCGAATTGAATTATACAGTATTGTTTTAAATTAAAGTTATTGAGAGTGTTTAACGTATTGAGCCTAACTAGGCTCATAATCTAAATTAGCCGACAACCAACGTTCTGCTTGTGGCATGGTCATTTCTTTACGAACAGCATAATTTTCGACTTGGTCTTGAGCGACTTTAGCTACCGCAAAGTATTTTGATTCAGGGTGAGCAAAATACCAACCGCTGACTGCTGCACCTGGCCACATGGCAAAGCTTGATGTGAGTTCCATACCAATATTTTCTTCAACATTAAGTAATTCCCACAACAAACCTTTTTCAGTATGTTCAGGACAAGCAGGATAACCCGGCGCAGGACGTATACCTTGGTACTGCTCTCTTATTAAGCTATCGTTATTTAATTGTTCATCTGGAGCATAACCCCAGTATTCTTTACGGATTTTTTCATGAAGATATTCTGCACTCGCTTCCGCTAATCTATCAGCAACTGCTTTAATTAAAATACTATTGTAATCGTCATGGCCTGCATCAAAAGCTTTTACTAATGCTTCAACGCCAAAACCTGCAGAGACTGCAAACGCGCCAACGTAATCATCAATACCAGAGGCTTTATCAGCAACATAATCAGCTAAACAGCGGTTATATTGCCCTGCGGGTTTCTTACTTTGCTGACGCAACTGGTGTAATTTCATTAACGGCTCAGTACGCGATTCATCCGTATAAAGCTGTAAATCGTCTTGTTCACGGTTTGCAGGAAATAGACCAAACACCGCTTTTGCCGTTAGTTTTTTGTTGTTGATGACATCATCTAACATAGCATTGGCATCATTAAATAATTTAGTCGCTTCTTCCCCTACGACTTCATGACGCAAGATCAGCGGGTATTTACCAGATAACTGCCAAGTCATGAAAAACGGCGTCCAATCAATATAATTTCTAACGATATTTAAATCGATATTATCCAACACCGTAACACCAAGCTTATTAGGTACTTTAGGAGTATAGTGTTCAAAGCTAATAGGTACCGCATTCGCGCGTGCATCAGCCAACGAGATCAAACTTGAACGTGGGCCTTTTTTATAGTGGCGTTCGCGCACTTTTACATATTCTGCTTTTTGTCGCTCAACAAAGGCTGCTTTGTTTTCATCAGATAATAGCGTGCTAACTACTGATACTGAACGTGATGCGTTAGGCACGTAAACAACCGGGTGCTGAAATTGTGGTTCAATTTTAACTGCGGTATGCGCTTTAGATGTTGTCGCGCCACCAATAAGAAGCGGTAAATCAAATTCTTGTCGTTTCATTTCTTTGGCAACATGAACCATTTCATCAAGCGATGGCGTGATCAAACCAGACAAGCCGATAATGTCGACTTTTTCTTCACGGGCAACTCGTAGAATATCTTCACACGACACCATCACGCCTAAATCAATAATATCGTAATTGTTACACTGCAAAACTACGCCAACAATATTCTTTCCAATATCATGAACATCACCCTTTACCGTTGCTAGCAGTACTTTACCGTTCGATTTAACTTCAGTTTTTTCAGCTTCAATAAAAGGGTTCAAATGTGCTACCGCTTGTTTCATCACTCGCGCTGACTTAACCACTTGCGGTAAGAACATTTCACCAGCACCGAATAAATCACCAACCACATTCATGCCATCCATCAATGGCCCTTCGATAACATCTAGTGGTCTAGTAGCTTCTAATCGTGCTGCTTCTGTATCTTCAACAATAAACTCATTGATACCTTTTACTAATGAATACTCTAAGCGCTTATTAACCGGTAACTCACGCCAAGTTAAATCAGCCTTGTTGTTTTTACTACCCGCCTGCCCCCGGTATTCCTCTGCCACATCTAATAAACGTTCAGTGGCGCCATCGTCAGAATTTTGAATAACGTCTTCAACAGCTAAACGTAAATTGTCAGGAATATCGGAATAAATGGCGAGCTGGCCAGCATTAACAATGCCCATATCCATGCCATTTTTTATCGCATGGTAAAGAAACACCGCATGAATGGCTTCACGTACAGGGTTATTGCCACGAAATGAAAATGAGACATTGGACACACCGCCTGAAATCATTGCATGCGGTAAGTTTTGCTTAATATCAGCAACCGCTTCAATAAAGTCACGGGCGTAGTTATTGTGCTCATCAATGCCCGTAGCAACCGCAAAAATGTTCGGATCAAAGATAATATCTTCTGCTGGATAACCAATTTCATTAACCAGAATATGATAAGCGCGCTGACAAATTTCATACTTGCGCTCTCGTGTATCAGCTTGTCCGGTTTCATCAAAGGCCATAACAATAACAGCTGCGCCATAACGACGTAGTAATTCTGCTTGCTCGCGGAAGTTGTCTTCGCCTTCTTTCAAACTTATTGAGTTAACAACACCTTTGCCTTGTATACATTTTAAACCTTCTTCTAAAATATCCCATTTGGAAGAATCAAGCATAATCGGTACTTTCGCGATATCTGGCTCACCGGCAATCAAGTTTAAAAAGCGCACCATGGCGGCTTTTGAGTCCAACATGCCTTCATCCATGTTGATATCGATAATTTGTGCACCATTTTCGACTTGCTGCAGCGCAACAGCAATCGCTTGGTCGTAGTTTTCTTCAGTGATTAAACGTTTAAAAATGGCCGAACCAGTAACATTAGTTCGCTCACCGACATTAACAAATAAAGTGTCATCTTTAATGGTTAACGCTTCTAACCCAGATAGACGACAAGCAGTTTCTCTTGGCTTAATTTCACGTGGAGTAATGTTAGCAACCGCCTCAGCCATACCTTTAATATGTGCCGGCGTGGTACCACAACAACCACCAATAATATTTAAAAAGCCAGCATTTGCCCATTCAGCAACATGACGATCCATGTCTTCAACAGTAAAGTCATATTCACCAAAAGCATTGGGTAAACCAGCATTAGGGTGGGCCGATACCGCAACATCAGATATACGACTGAGTTCTTCGACATATTGACGTAATTCAACTGGGCCTAGTGCGCAGTTAAGGCCGAATGAAATCGGTTTTGCATGACGAAGTGAATTATAAAACGCTTCAGTGGTTTGTCCCGATAGTGTTCGCCCTGAGGCATCAGTAATCGTGCCTGAAATCATCACAGGAAAACGCTCACCACGTGTTTCAAAAACCGTTTCAACAGCAAAAATGGCGGCTTTAGCATTAAGGGTATCAAATATCGTTTCAATTAAAATGATGTCACTACCGCCGTCAAGCAAAGCATTGGTCGATTCAATGTAAGCATCTTTTAGTTGATCAAAAGTCACATTACGATATGCAGGGTCGTTAACATCTGGCGATATCGAACAAGTACGGTTGGTTGGCCCTAAAACACCAGCAACAAAAAGAGGTTTATCAGGATTTTTCTTGGTAAATTCATCAGCAACTTCACGCGCTAGTTGTGCTGCTTTTAAATTAATATTGGCACTATGATCTTCCATATCATAGTCTGCCATGGCAATTGTTGTTGCGTTAAAGGTATTGGTTTCAAGAATGTCAGCACCGGCTTCAAGATATTCACGATGAATCGCTTTAATAACATCAGGCTGTGTCAGCACCAACATATCGTTGTTACCTTTAACGTCACAATGCCAATCAGCAAATTGCTCACCACGATAATCTTGTTCTTCAAACTTATACGCTTGGATCATGGTGCCCATAGCACCATCCAAAATTAAAATGTGCTTTGCTAGTTGTGCCTGCAACAAGTTATAAGATGAAGATAATGTCACTTGCGTGCCTAATTGGCTGCTTGAACCAATATTTAGATCTGAGTTTACTTGCTTAGCCACGAGAATTTCCTGGGTGAATTGCTTGAATGTGATCTGCATCTAATTGATACGGTGTAATTTGGTAGACGTAATAATTTAGCCAGTTGGTAAATAATAAGCTGCCATGGCTGCGCCAAGTGTTAGCGGTTTCAGCACTTGGGTCATTATCAGCAAAATAGTTATCAGGAATAACTGCAGCTACGCCTGATTCTACATCACGAAAATATTCTTCACTCAGTGTTGATGCGTCATACTCAGGGTGCCCTGTTAAGTAAACTTGTTGCTTATTTTTACTTGCAACCAAATAAACCCCTGCATCAGGCGACTCAGCTAATATTTCCAAATTATCTAGTGTCTGATAGTCTGTTTTATCGATATAGCCATAACGAGAGTGCGGCACGTTAAAACTTTCGTCAAAGCCTCTGGTTAACTGCTCTTTTGGTTTTAAGCAGCGATGACGATAAACTCCAGAAAGCTTTTGCTCGCGTAAGTGCCGTTTCAAACCATAGTGGTGGTAAAGTGCGGCATGTGCAGCCCAACAAGAAAACATCGTAGAGGTCACGTTTTTTTCTGCCCAATCAAATACTTGACATATTTTGTCCCAAAAAGTGACTTGCTGGTAATCAAGTAGCGCCAATGGTGCGCCTGTAACAATCAAACCATCATATTGCTTATCTTTAATATCATCGAATAAGCGATAAAAGTTATCTAAATGTGCCTGAGGCGTATTTTTAGATTCATTGGCATGAATTCGAACAAACTCTACATTTATTTGCAGCGGCGTATTAGCCAACATGCGAAGAATTTGCACCTCAGTTTCAATCTTATTAGGCATTAGGTTGAGGATAGCCACCTTCATTGGACGAATTTCTTGATTCGCTGCACGGTGCTCAGACATTACAAAAATGTTTTCATTGTCTAATACCGTTAAAGCGGGCAATTCATTGGGGATTTTAATGGGCATGGGGCTAACCTAATTCCTAATGTTCTTTAAGTATAAAGTAATGCTGAAAAACAGCCTGACTTCTTTGCTATTTATCTCTCCCTATAATGTGACTTGGATTTCTAGATATGTCAACACCTAAACGTATAGACGTCTAGATATTTAATTATACATTAGAACCATATTGATTGTTTTGCTCGGAACTCAAACATCTTCATATGTTCAGCATCAGTATTTATTGACTAATCCAGAATTAAAAAAGCCGCTAAGAATTAACTTAGCGGCTAACTATCTAGACTTAACGCACTTCTGCATTAGTAGTATGCAACGCCTATATAAAGTAACCCAGACCTAAAGAGTGGATTACATTATTCCACCACAAAATTTCTATTTGATACCTTGTAATTCAGGCAAAAAAAATAGCGCCAGAAGGCGCTATTTATATAGGGTTTAGATTAGAATGGCATTTTCATCCCTGGAGGCATTTGCATGCCACCAGTTAAAGCGCCCATTTTCTCTTTATTTTGCTCTTCAACGCGACGAACAGCGTCATTAGTAGCTGCAGCAATTAAGTCTTCCAACATGTCTTTGTCGTCTTCCATAAGGCTGTCATCAATAGCAACACGACGAACATTGTGATTACCTGTCATGGTTACTTTAACCATGCCTGCACCTGATTCACCTGTAACTTCCATTGTAGCTAGCTCTTCTTGTGCTTTAGCCATTTTTGCTTGCATTTGTTGGGCTTGTTTCATTAAGTTGCCCATGCCACCTTTCATCATAATTTTCACTCCAAAAGTAATATGCCGCCAAAGATAGATGTTAACGGCTAAAAATTCAAGTAACGATTAACGCGCTACGATGGTTTCTTGATCAAGCTCAGCTTGAAATTGTTCTTGCAACGCTATCACTATCTCATCTTCTGCGAGCACTTGCTTCGCGTAATCATAACGTTTGCTATTAATATCAGATTGAATTTGATAGGGATCTGCAACAGTCTTTTCAACTATATTTAGCTCAACTGTCACCGGTCGCTGTAAATATTCAGAGATGCGCTCGCCTAGTTGTTTATGAGCCGCATCACTGTTTAAATGTTTTATTGATTGATCTAGTTGTAAGATCAATAAATCGTCTGTAGACGTTTCATCAATTGTTGCATGAATAGCTAACTGTCGTAACCGTGCAATTAACGACATACTGTCAATCATGTGCGCCCATCTATCAACTTGGTTTGCTCGCTTGATGGTCGCAGGATCAATAACATCTTCGCTATAAGGTTGCTCAGGTACAGTTGATAAATCAGGAACGTTTGCCTGATTATTACTAACATTTACCGAGCTTTCTTTAGCCTCATCTGCATTATTATCGACCTGACTTAGCGATTGACGCATAGTTGCGCCACTAGACTTTTTTTCGCCATCCTCCAAAGATTTTTTACGACTTCGGAGCATGTTGCGTGTTGCAATTGCCGCTGCAACAGGTGACTCAAATGAAGCTTTTTGCCTCTCGATAGGTTCAGCTATATTTGGCTCAGTTAAATTGGTTTCATTATTACCTTGTACTAAAACTGGCTCATTTGGCGATAACTCTACAATATTTTCGAGTGCATTAGCTTGTTGCTCGATTGCCAACATTTCATTGTTTAAAGCATCATTTGTAGTTGCTGATGTTAGTATTTCACCATCTGCTTGAGCATTATCACTGCGATCAACATTTAGCTGAGCATTCTCGTTATTCTCAACATTTAATCGCGTATTACGCTCAGCTAATTGCTCAGGTGAAACATCATGACTTGTAATTTGTTCATTAACTACCGAATTATCCACTTCTGATGATGGCGATGATGATGCCAAATCAGGAACAATACTTTGCTCGTCGCTAATTGCTAGCTTATTTTCTTGCTTATACTGATTCTCTTGTTGGGTACTTCTTTCTGGAAAAGCAATGCCCTCTAAAAGCTCAATTGTTTGATTTTTCTCTTGTGATAAATTGGCATTACTTTCTGGTAATTTTAGATTATTAGTTACAGGTTTAAATGCTAACAACCTCAATAACATCATATCGAATGCCGCTTGCTCATCGTCAGCATAAGGTAAATCTTTGCGGGCATTTAAAACAATTTGATAATATAGCTGCACATCTTCAGGTGACATTAATTGGCAAAATTGCTTTAGCATATTTTGATATTCAATCGACAAACTAAAGTTTGTTTCAACAACCTGTGCCATTGCTATTTGGTGTAATAGCTGTAGTAATTCTGCAGACAAACGACTATAACTTGGCGCATATGATGCTATTTCTAGTGATAATTGCATTAATGCTGTCGAATCTTGTTTTAATAAGGCAATTACAATCTTGTAAACCCAATCACGATCTACTCCGCCAAGCATTTGCTGGACATCATTACGACTAATAGCGCCATCGCCTTGAGCAATACTCTGATCGGTTAAACTTAAGCAATCTCGCATACTACCACGGGCAGCTTTCGCTAATAAAGCAATGGCATCATCATCAAAACTTACTGCTTCATTAGTCAAAATTTCACAAATTTTATCACTAATTTGCTTTATCGTTAGTGCTTTGAGATGAAACTGTAAGCAACGAGAAAGTACGGTAACAGGTAGTTTTTGTGGGTCTGTGGTCGCCAATATAAACTTAACGTGTTCTGGTGGTTCTTCGAGCGTTTTAAGTAATGCGTTAAAACTGCTGCGAGAAAGCATATGAACTTCATCTATAAGGTAAACTTTATAGCGACCACGAGTCGGTGCATATTGAACGTTATCCAATATTTCTCGAGTATCATCTACTTTTGTTTTCGACGCCGCATCTATTTCAAGTAAATCAACAAATTTACCTTGGTCAATATCAACACAAGCATCACATATGCCACAAGGTGTTGCAGTGACGCCTTGTTCACAATTTAGGCTTTTAGCAAAAATTCTGGCGATGGTAGTTTTACCAACACCACGAGTTCCGGTAAATAAATAGGCATGATGCAATCTTTGCTGTGTTAACGCATTAACTAATACAGTAACAACATGCTCTTGTCCCATTAATTCACTAAAGGATTTTGGACGCCATTTTCTTGCTAAAACCTGATAGCTCATTTTGCAGCCTTAATCACCAGCATATTGTAATAATGAGAACACAGACAAGTCCAAACTCTCAAGTTTCTTTTCACCACCCAGATCAGGCAATGAAATAACAAATGCTGCATCAGTTACTTTTGCTCCAAGGCGTCGTATAAGTTTAGTCGTTGCTTCAATAGTGCCGCCAGTTGCCAAGAGATCATCAATAATTAATACATTGTCGTCTGCTGTTAAAGCATCTTGATGTATCTCCAACGTATCATGCCCATACTCAAGCTGATAATCTTGCGCATAAGTCGCTCTTGGTAATTTCCCTGGCTTACGGACGGGAACAAAACCAAGCCCCATAGCTAAAGCTAGCGGTGCACCAAATAGAAAGCCACGCGCTTCAGTGCCAACTATTTTAGTATAACTACCGTCTTTAAACTTATTAGCTAATATTTCGATTGTTAGTTTGAAGGCTTCAGCATTGTCCAATATTCCTGTTACATCTCTGAACTGGATTCCGGCTTTTGGATAATCTTGAATAGTGTGAATTGCTGCTTTAAGTGTATTGATTTGAATTTCAGTCATGTTCTAAAAGTTAAGATAAATTTTAGCTACAGAATAAAGCAATTTGAGTAAAATTTATAGTGACATAGAACGAGTATTTGAACTTTGATAGTTTGCAAGCATGTTAAGCAGGTTGTCTTCATCAATTGGTTTATCAATTAAGTCAGTAAATAAGCCACTTTTATATTCGGGCTTTAGAGTGCTTTTACCTTGGGTGGTCATAAAAATAATGGGGGTTTGCGAATATTGCTCTACTTGGCGAAGAGTTTTCACCAACTGAATACCATTCATAATAGGCATTAAATGGTCAATAATTAATAAGTCATAAACATCCGATTGCGACTTTTCAGATGCATCTAGACCATTACAAGCGGTATTTATGCAATAGCCATGAGACGTCAACATTGCACTTAGACTATCTAATACGGCTCGATTGTCATCAACAACTAGAATTTTCATTTTGTAATAAACTACAGCAGCTTAATTTGCCAGTACTGTAAACCAGCCAGCTAACATTGGCAATAAAGGTGCGGCGAACATCGCTAATACTGCGGCGAATAGATGACGTTTTGATGAGCTATCTTTAAAATTTTCTTCTGACATGAGCAATATTCCTGCAATAAATTAACGGCGCGAATTGTAGACTAAAAACTCTAACGAGAACAGCTTTATTTGATCTAGATCAAGCAAACTTTCACAAGCTTAATTTTAAGAGAATATTAAATATTGTGCATTTTTTAATTTTTGAATAAAAAAAACCAGTCAAACTGACTGGTTTTATGTTTTAAACACTCGTTAGAAATTAGATAGAAACTTTCTTACGTTGTGCTGTGTCTTTAATAAAGCTAACCCAACTTTTCGCTGTCTTACGCGTTTTAGGATCTTTCATTGCTAAATTAATTGCTTTATATGCTTGCTTATATTGTTCTAAATAAAAGTGGGATTCCGCAATACTCATATGCAGTTTACCTTTATTCTTAACACCAAGTTCTAAAGCTTTGTTTAATGCAACAATTGCAGACTTAAATTGTTCGTCTTGCTTTAACAACATACCTTGCTTGCTGTAATGCTTTGCAAGATTTGTCATTTTAGCTAACTCACCATAGTATTCAGCTGCTTTATCAATATGCTGAGCTGCATGCCATGCATTCGCCAAAGAAGCTAAATTTTTATCATCACGTGTAACTAAGCCTGAGTCGATATTTTTTTCTAATAACAAAGCTGCTTTATACGGCACTTCGTTTTGCGAGTATAAACTTGCTAGCGTTTTAATTTCAGATTCTTTCTCAAGAAATCCTTGTTTATAAGCTAAATCCAGAGTAGCTAACCCCTTCTTATAGTCCTCAACTAGTAAATAAAACATACCCAGATTAGTCCACCAAGATTTATCTTCTGGAAATATCTGAATTACAGTTTCAAGCGTTTTGATCGCATCGTTATATTTTTTTCGTTCATAATATGAAGTCATTTTTAAAATATAAGGATTTTTATTTTGCTTGTCACCGTAAGCCGCAATAGCATTATCTGCAGGAACAATCATTTTATCTAATTGTTTCAATGCATAATATGCATTAGCTATTTTAGTCCAAGTATCACCGTCAGATTTACCAGTAAAATCCATCCAAGCCTTATAATTTACTAATGCACTTTCATAATCTTTAGTTTGCATTTGTAAATCAGCCAACAGTTTTAAGCCCTGATCTTGATCCTGTTCATTCAAAATATCAGGTTCAACAGCTACTTTAAGGTATTGAATAGCCTTTGTTTCTTCATTACCCATAGTGGCATACATGACAGCAATAAAACGTGCAACATAAGCTTTGTCATATTCTTTTTTTGCATCAATATCTAATAAGATAACTAGTGCACCAGGAATATCTTCCGCTGAATAGGCCTCAAAAGCTTTAGCAACTTTTTTACCTACACTTGGACCAACAAGCTGTGTTTTGCGCTTTGGCTTTTCAGACTTTTCAGCACCAGCAGCAGAAACATCTGTTGCAACTGGTAACTGAACTAGAACAACTGAAACAATTAACAGTAAAAATGAAAAAATCTTATTCATTATTAATTCTCCGCGTTCATTTTAAAGTCAAGCTGTACGGTCAAACCAGGTTGTTTCATAGCTTTACCATCAACAACTTTTGGTTTGTACTTCCACTTACGTAGTGCACGCTTAGCTTCTTTGTCAAAAATACGTTTAGGCTGAGCTTCCATTACCTTAACATCCTCAACACCACCGATTTCGTTGATAGTAAATGAAAGTTTAACCCAACCTTCCTTACCATCACGAGCAGCTTGTATTGGATACTTAGGCTCGATACGTACGATTGGAGTTGCATCACCATCTCGACCAAAACCTGAACCTGGAGCAGAAATACCAGCATTAGCACCAGCTAACTGCACACCAGGCATATTAAACGTTAAACCACCAGTATTATTACTAGTATCAGGCTCTGGAGCTTGAGGCTTAGGCGGCGTTTTTGGCGGCGGCGGCGGCGGCGGAGGCACACGTTGGCGCCTCTCAGCTGCTGACTTAGGTGGCGTCGTATTAACTTCAACAATTATACTCTCTAGTTGTTCTTCCTTGTTGCTATCACCGCTAGCAACAAGAAATGCCATAAAAGAAAATAGTGCAAAAGTTATTGCCGCGCCTAGTAGTATAGATACTAAAAAGCGAACCATAGACTACCCCTTAGCTGCAGCAATAGAAATTCTATCTATGCCCGCTTCTTTAATTGCATCCATTACTTTAACAACTACGCCATGTTTTGCGTCTTTGTCAGCTTGAATGATTACAACATCAGTTGGTTGCTCAGCTAATATCTTCTCAATGTTAGCCGCTACGCGTTCAACATCAACACGACGTTTGTCTAACCAAATCTCACCATTATCTTTAACTGCAATAAAGATGTTTGCTGATTTTTGTTTTGACTGATTTGCCGCTTTAGGTTTATTAACTTCAATACCAGCTTCTTTTACAAAAGAAGTAGTAACGATAAAGAAAATCAACATAATGAATACGATGTCTAGCATCGGTGTCATATCAATTGCTGCTTCTTCGTCTTCACGAATACGTTTACGTGCCATTCGAATATCTCTCTAGTGATGAGGTAAACTGTCAACCAGTTTAGCCTTTGCTAGTTTAACTTTAGCGTCTAACCTTGAACTGAAAAAAACACCTGATAATGCTGCAACCATACCCGCCATTGTCGGGATTGTTGCCATTGATATACCAGACGCCATCAGACGCGGATTACCTGTACCTTGTTGTGCCATAACTTCAAACACACCTATCATGCCGGTTACGGTACCAAGTAGTCCAATCAGTGGACACATTGCCACTAAGGTTCTAATTGTGAGCATATTTTGCTCTAGTCGTTCTGTCGCTTCGGAGATCCAAGTATCTCTAATTCGATGTGCATACCAAGAAGTAGTATCTTCTCTAGCATCCCAACGTCCGACGATATCGTCTTTCATTGCTGGGTATTCTTTTGATAAGAACCAATAACGTTCTATCATTAATATCCACATCAATAAGAGAGCGAAGGCTACGAAATATAAAACATCGCCACCTGTCGCAATAAAACTCCTGACAGATTCCCAAAGCTCTATCAGGAATAACATTATTTAGACTCCTTCTCGGCAATCGCAGCAATCAAGCCAGCGCTTTGCTCGTCTAATTTTTGAAGTACAGATTTACTCTTACCAGCAACAATACTGTGGATTAAGATAAGTGGTAATGCACAAATCAAACCTAAAGCTGTTGTTACAAGTGCTAGAGAGATGTTACCCGCCATAATTTTCGGGTCACCTGTACCAAATAACATAATCGTTTGGAAGGTCATGATCATACCAATAACCGTACCTAATAGACCCATTAGAGGTGCTATAGCCGCAAACATTTTGATTAAGTTAATACCACGGTCAACTTTTGGTGTTTCACGTAGAATAGCTTCATCAAGTTTAAGTTCTAATGTTTCAGCATCAACTGCTTTGTTATCAAAATAAACTTTCAATAAACGACCAAGTGGGTTGTTATCGTTAGGTTGATCAAGTTGCTTCTCTTGAGCTTTAATTTTCGAGCTCATTGCACCTAGAACAATCATACGTTCCAATGCGATAAGAAGACCAATAATTAGCAATACTGTGATTGCATAACCAACTTCTGCACCTTCATGGTAAAACTGCATAAGCGTTTTCTTACGAGTTTCAAGCGTTAATATAGCGCCACGTGATGGATCAACATAAACTGGAGAATAACCTGCAGTTTCGCCAAAGAAAGAAGATGCTGTACTAGAAATATAACCAGCGGGTTGCTTAGCTAGTGGCTGAACTTGGCCTACTTCGTCGTTATAAGTTAGGAAGCCATTTTCAGATACTAAGTTAAAAGTACCAATACGTGTAACAGTCTCAGTAGATTTAGAACCATCTAAGTTAGTAACTTCTGTAGAGAACTTAGAAATCTCACCTGATTGAGTCATTTCTGTTTGCAATGCAAACCATAGCTCTTCAAGTTGTTCTAATTCTGGTACTGCTTTTTTCGAGCTAAGAATAGCACTCAAAGCTTCACCACGACCGGGGTATTCAGCTGAAACTATTGATGTTGCAATTGCACCGTAAGCATTAGCAGCTGCTGCACGACTAACACCGAACATTTCACCTAATGTGCCTTTAGCATTGTCTAACTCAACAGCTTTTTGCGCTAGCGTAATTTCATTAGCTGCATACTCTTTCGTTAAACGCTTGTTACGAGCTCGTTGGTCTGCTAATGATTTCTTAGCTTTGTTCAACAATGATTGCTTGTCAGAGCGAGCCGACATAAATTCAGCTTCACGTTTTTTATCAAGTTTAGCTTCAGAGATACGGTCATTTTTAACTTGCTTTAACAAATCGTCTAATTGATTAGCTGAAGCTGAAGTTACCAAAGTCATTGACGTTGCAAGTAAAACAAAATTAATTAATTTTTTCATTATTTTGCTCCTGCTGCAAATACTGGTAACTTAGTTAAATCTTTCGGTAATTGATTTCTCGCCATGCGAATTGCATCAGTGATAGGTTTCAAATACTCATCACCTAATGCTTCCCATGAACGATTTTCATTATTCCAAACCCAAGCATTTTTCATGTCAAGAGATTGTGCAACAAATGAAACTCGGCCCATATGAAGGAAATCAGCAGTAACCATGCGGTCACCTAGATCTAATTCAGCTTGGTAAGCAGCAAAAACAGTACCGTAGTTAGCTTCAATTTCGTATGCTTCAAGTACCAAACGGTACTGTTCAGAAACAGAAACATCAGAGTCATTCATAACGTCACGTAAACCAGCGATACGCTCTTTACGCGCTTCAATGTTCATAGGAACATCAAGCTCAACAAACTTTTCTAAAGTATCAATCATTTTGTACATCAATGGCACTACGCCTTGCTTGGTTTTATCAATGCCACCAATTTGATCTTCTAATGATTTGATATTAGCTAGTTGATCGTCAACCATACGTTGAACATGATCGTTATAGCCTTTAAGAACATCAGCTTCATCAACAGTATTACGATACTCAGCTAGAAGATCTTGAGTTTGCTCATAAATATTGTCAATTTTGCTTTGCGATTTTTTTGAAGCTTTAAAGATTTGAGCTTCTGCTTTTTGTAGATCTGTTAATGCATCTGCAGCAGCGAAGTTGCTTACTGAAAATGTTAATGCGCCAATTATCGTCGAAGCGATAAGGCTTTTCTTGCTTAATTTGGACATAGTTCCCAACCAATTGCTATTGAATTTTGATAACAAACTTATTGTTAACGCAAATTTAATAATCTGCCATTTTAAGTTTTAATTTCTCTAGAATAAAACCATGCAATATTCCCAGACGACAGCCTAACTGTCAACTAAGTACATTAAAAAGACAGCCTATTACTCTCATAACGAGATAAATAAACTTTTTTGTAACGAGAATTGAACACAACATTCATGAATTAAAGAATATTGGTGATAATCGCCGTTATTACAAACATTCCTCTTAATTGTAAAAATATATGCTGAGTATGTTTTACTAATTCTTTCGTAGTAAGTCAATAATAATTACAAATTAGCGTAATTTAAGACCATAATTGGTGACTAAATAGTCAATTGGAGAGTGTGTATGAATTAATTAAAATATAACTTAATACAGTTCTTTACAGAAAAGAGTTTTAGGGTAGGTTGCTGAGGTCATATCTTTAAATCTTTACGCTAGAAACCACATGCAGGGGCTTTACATTTAGGCTCACTAGGAAAAAGCAAGCCCATTGAGCGCTCAAAAAAACAAACAACTTTACATTGTAAATAGTGGTGAATTATCCCAGTGGAGAAATAGAAAATAAATTACCTAGACGTATTACAAGGCTAAAAAAAACTACTTTGTATCAATACCTTAAAGTTAAGCAGTTTTTTATTTAATAGTATTATTAGCTTTAAATATTTTAAGGTTTTGAAGAGAGTCTACTTTCATTATTAAATAAGATAAACCACCACTTTGTTTCGCATGGCGTTAAAGTATTCTGATAGTGTATCTAGTTTCGCTAAAGCACATCACCCGAGCTAATGCTTATTACAATAAATTATCGTCATAGCATTGAAAGATAGATATAGCTGTGCAGTTTGGTTTTCTCCACGCTAACAAGAGTTACATTATAATTTCTGTCATGAAGCGTGGTAAACTTCTCTTATCAAAATGTTAATTCCACAGTGCGCATATTCTCTTCACTAACCCTTCCAAAATATATGAAGTTAACTGCTCTACTTATAAGTCACTGACAACCAATGAGCTCAGAGTTTTAACTCTCACTTTAAGCACTTTATATGTCATAACTATTGTCTTCCAAATTAAAGACTCTGCAAATATTTAAATACCAATAGCCTCTAGTTCACATAAAAAAATAGCCCTGTCATGAATGAAAGAGCTATTATCGTATGAATATATGTACAATTAACAAAACAACAGCTTAATTGAATTGCTTAAAAGAAACATTTTTACAAAATATACTGCAAAAATTAGTTAGCCGCTAAAAGAGTAGCACTGACTTCACCGAAGCCAATACGTGCAGCACCGTCTTTTTTACACCAACCTTTCATCGTTACACAATCACCATCTTCTAAGAAAGTACGAGTCTCACCATTTGGCAATGTAATAGGCTCAGATCCAGCATTAGACAATTCAAGCATAGAACCTGCTTCATCAGGGTTAGGACCCGATTGAGTACCACTGCCAAACATATCACCTGAGCGAAGGTTACAGCCATTCACGGTATGGTGAGCGACCATTTGTGCAACAGTCCAATATGAATCTTTAAAGTTTGACTGTGACAATTTTACTGGCTCTTGCTGTGCATTGCGCATAGATTCAGTTGCAATAAGTACTTGCAAATTAAGGTCTAAAGAGCCCTGCTCACGGTTTTGCTTAGATTCTAAATATGGCATAGGTTGTGGGTCTGCCAAATCTCGTGTCCATTCTGACTTATAAGGTGCCAATGCTTCAGAAGTTACAATCCACGGTGAAATAGTTGACGCAAAACTTTTTGATAAGAATGGCCCTAATGGTTGATATTCCCAACCTTGAATATCGCGTGCCGACCAATCATTAAATAAGCAAATACCAAATACATGATCATCCGCATTCTCGATGCTAATTGGCTCACCAAGTTCATTACCGTTACCAATAAATATACCTACTTCTAATTCATAATCTACACGTTTTGATGGACCAAATGATGGCTCAGTTGCCGTAGGTGCTTTCGTTTGACCTTTAGGGCGTTTAAAGTCGCTACCTGATATCTCAATTGAAGAAGAACGGCCATGGTAACCAATTGGAACCCACTTATAATTTGGTAATAATGGGTTATCAGGACGGAACTTTTTACCAACTGAAGTTGCATGATGAATCGAAGTATAGAAATCAGTGTAATCACCAATTTGACATGGTAATGAATATTCAGCGTCACTTTGTGAGACTAAACACTGAGCGATTTGAGCTTCTAAACTTGAACCTTGAGTTAATGAAAGTGATAACGCTTTGCGTAATGCACTCCAATAATGTTTGCCCATTGCCATAAAAGCATTTAATTGTGTTTGAGCACACAACTCTAATGCAGCTTGAGCATCACCATCAAAAATATTAAGGGCAAATAGTGCTTGTAAATCGACAACCTGATCACCGATAGCAACACCACCGCGAAAAGCTTCATCACTTGCTTTACGCTTAAAGCTGGCAAAAGGTAAGTTTTGTATAGGAAAGTCACAATTTTCCAAATTCGCAGATTCAATCCAGCTGCTTAAAGCGGGGTTATGGGTTTCATTAAGTAAATTGGTGTTAGACATTTGCTAAACTGCTCCAGAAAAATATAGATGTAATGCTAGTTTTAAATACCAGCTATTAATTATGTGATACCAATGTGTATTATTGCGCAATATTATAACAAGCGATCATATAAACGCTACGCAAACCAAATTTACTTATAAAACAACTGTCAACAATATGTTGCAGAGCTTAGTTTACATTTAGCTAAGTCGTATAAATCAAGCTTACTTACTGATAAATATCACAATAATCCTTAGAGTTACTTTAGCCTAATTATGCTTATTAAAGCTAATAGTTAAAAAACATTAAAAATGTTACATATATCACTAAATTTTTTGATAAAATCCTGCTCGATTTATTTTATGGTAAATAACAACATAGCTCTAAATTAAAGAGCCTCTTTCAATCTAAAGCTCCTGACTTACTATCAGGCTCGCTCAATGGGTCAAAATATGAATAACATCACAGTTTGTGCATTATATAAATTTGTTCGCTTAGAAAACTTTGAAGAAGTTAAGCCTCCTTTACTTAAAGTAATGGAAGAAAATGACGTTAAAGGTACATTACTTTTAGCGCTTGAAGGTATTAACGGCACAATAGCTGGTCCTAAATCAGGTATAGATGCGGTGCTTAACTTTATCAATAGTGATGAAAGATTAGCTGGCGTATCTTTTAAATGCTCTTACCATCAAGCAAACCCTTTTCAACGTACTAAAGTTAAATTGAAAAAAGAAATAGTTACCATGGGTGTCGAAGGTATAGACCCTACGTTGACCGTTGGCACTTATGTTAAGCCGAAAGATTGGAATGCTTTAATCTCCGATCCTGAAGTTTTACTGATAGATACCCGTAATGACTACGAAGTAGAAATTGGTACATTTGAAAATGCTGTAAACCCAAATACTGAAACCTTTCGAGAGTTTCCTGAGTACGTTGCGAAGAACCTAGACAAAACTAAGCATAAAAAAGTTGCTATGTTTTGTACCGGCGGCATTCGTTGTGAAAAATCAACCGCCTATCTTAAAGAACAAGGCTTTGAAGACGTCTATCACCTTGAAGGTGGCGTATTAAAGTACCTCGAAGAAGTTCCGGAGCAAGAAACCATGTGGCAAGGTGAATGTTTCGTATTTGACGGACGAGTAGCGGTAAACCACAATTTAGAGCGTGGTCAATATGACCAGTGCTTTGCTTGTCGCTACCCAATTACGGAAGAAGAAAAAACCAGTGTACATTATATTCAAGGCGTTAGTTGCCCACGTTGTCATGATAAATACACTGACGAGCAAAAAAGTAGCTTTAGAGAGCGCGAAAAGCAGATAAATTTAGCGAAAACGCGTGGTGAAGAGCATATTGGTGGCGATATAAAACAAGCTATTGTCGAACGTCGTGCAACTAAAAAAGCCAGTAAGCAAGCACAGAAAAGTTAATCACTAGGTTACAAAACCTTACTTCATCATTTTTGTTATCAGCCCGCCAATGTCGCGGGCTTTTTTATGCATATCAATAAGCGTTAAACATGCACACCGATAATTAACTTAAATTAACTGTAGCGGTAAATTTTAGACAACAAAAAAGCCTTAACATTTTACTGTTAAGGCTTTTAGATCTCCCTAAGGAGAAATATGGTGCCTTGACCCGGAATCGAACCAGGGACACGAGGATTTTCAATCCTCTGCTCTACCGACTGAGCTATCAAGGCACTAATCTTACTCAACTATTCACTTGTGTTACTAAGCTTTTGTCTCGAAAGAGGCGACATAATATAGTGATTTAACTATGCCCGCAAGCCATTTTATTAGTTTTTTTAATTAATATTTTAATTAACTATAAGCTATAAAAAAGCCAGCAACTAGGCTGGCTTTAATTCGATGATTTTATAATCAGCTGATTAACTAAATATCGCTTTCATTATCCAGAAGAAGACAATTGAAAGGCCTGCACCAACAGGTAATGTAATTACCCAAGATACAACAATATTACGTACCACACCTAAGTTGATAGCAGCAATACCGCGAGCCATACCTACACCCAACACAGCACCAACTAAGGTTTGTGTTGTTGATATAGGCAAACCTGCGCCAGAAGCAATAACAACAGTACAGGCAGCAGCTAATTCAGCAGCAAAACCACGGCTTGGTGTTAAATGCGTTATGCCTTGACCGATAGTGGCAATAACTTTATGACCAAATAATGCCAGACCAGCAACAATACCGAAGCCACCTAAAGGAAGAATCCACCAAACTAAGGCTGACTTTTTCGCTATTTCGCCACCGTTATCAACAATACTTACTACTGCTGCTAATGGACCAATCGCATTGGCAACATCATTCGAACCGTGAGCAAATGCCATACAACATGCAGTTACTATCATCAAAATAGCAAATACTTTTTCAACATTCGCGTAATGCGTCGTTTTCTCGGCTGACTCATCAAACTTCAAACGGCTGATAAAGTATTTACCTATCATTGCCACAATAACAGCAACTATAGTGGCATAAATAAATCCATCTGCAGTGCCAATATTTAAACCTAAATGCTTTAAGCCTTTTTTGATAGTGACCAATGCCAAAACAAAACCAGCCAAAAACATATAAAGTGGCACCCAACGGCGTGCTTGCTCTAGTGGTTTGTCAGTGTCAAAAATAAGTTTTTGTGCACTATTGAAGATTAAGAATGCGATAACACCAGAGATAAGCGGAGTTATAACCCAGCTACCAACAATGCCGCCTACTTTGCCCCAAGCAACAGTATCAGGACTAACACCGATAGCAGCAAAGCCAATAATAGCACCAACAATAGAGTGAGTAGTCGATACTGGCCAGCCAAGAATTGAAGCTACCAATAACCAAGTAGCTGCAGCTAACAATGCTGAAATCATACCGTAAACCAGTAATTCAGGAATATCGACGAAAAGTGCAGGGTCAATAATCCCTTTACGTATAGTTGATGTTACTTCACCACCAGCTAAATATGCGCCAGCAAATTCAAACACCATCGCGATAATAATCGCTTGTTTAATTGTTAATGCTTTTGAGCCAACAGACGTTCCCATTGCATTCGCAACGTCGTTAGCACCAATGCCCCATGCCATAAAAAAACCTACGGCAGCAGCAATCATGACTAACGTAGAGCCATGCGAGAGTATAATATCCATGAACGAGCCTTATTTTCTAGCCAAAAGGATTTCTAAACGTGCACCAACACGTTCGGCAAGGTCAGCTAAGTCGCCAACCCAATCAATGATTTGATATAAAAACATTACGTCGACACAATTTAACTCTTTTTCAATTGTTAATAAGTCTTTACGCAATTGTATTTGCATATCATCAGTATCATCTTCGATTTGGTCGAGTTGACTGATCATTTTATTAACCAATTCAACTTCACGACCACGAAATCCAGTTTCTAATAGGTCATCCAATTCATTAATTGCATCAGCAGCTTTTTCAGCAGCATCAACACTACGAGCTACATAAGCGATAAACTGCTCTTGTAACGATTTTGGTAACGTCAACTTTCGGCCAAAAATACGACCGGCAATATCTTTTGCACGGTTGGCAATTTTGTCTTGCTGCGTTAGTAATTCCAATAAATCTGCACGATCGACTGGCATAAATAAGCCACCCGGTAGTTCTAAACGAATTTGACGTTTTAAATCATCAGCATCACGTTCTAATTTAGATATTTTCGTACGAATTTTTCCTGCGGTACTCCAGTCTTCCTCGGTAATTGCCGCGAAGAAAGGGACTAGTTGATTACAACACTTTGTCACCAATCGAATGTGTTTTTCTAATGGTTTGATTGGCGATTTTGCAAATACACCAAGTATTGAATTTCTGGCCATAATTAGTTTCCAGGAGCTATATGCTCTTTATTGTTATTCGCCGCGGATATTAAACCATTTGAAAGTTAATTCAAATGGTTTATATCAAGATACGGGCTGTTTATAGAATGATTCGTTATTATGAGTTCACTTTAAAGTATATACATTATTTACTATTCGGGAACTCATATTTTAGCGTTGAAAGTATGACGTCAATTTGCTATTAAGACAGCGATTGAAAATCTTCAGGTGTGGTGTGACGAACGTCTCTACCTTTAACAAAGTAAATAATATACTCACAAATATTTTGGCAACGGTCACCAATTCTTTCTAAAGCACGGGCCGACCAAATTACACTCATCACCTGTGGAATCGAGCGTGGGTCTTCCATCATATACGTCATTAATTGACGCATTAAGGCTTCATATTCACGATCTATTTTATCATCACTTTTATGCACTTTTATCGCAGCATCAAAGTCCATACGGGTAAAAGCGTCTAATGTTGATTGTAAGAACGTTAAAACATGACGACCTAAGTTATCCAAATTCGATAATAAGTCTTTATGTTTACCCGACAAGCTTTCTAGCGTTACATTCGCTATTTTTCCTGCTTCATCGCCAATACGTTCTAAGTCAGTGATGGTTTTAACAATTGCCATCACTAAGCGTAAATCACCCGCTGCTGGCTGACGTTTAGCAATAATACGGGTACACTCATCGTCAATGCTGACCTCTGCATTATTAATTTGGTAATCATTTTCTAGTACTTTTTTAGCTAACTCTTCATCGGCATCACATACTGAAGTTAATGCATCTGTTAACTGTTTTTCAACTAAGCCGCCCATATGCATAACATGATTAATGATACGTTCTAAGTCTTCGTTAAATTGGCCAGAAATATGACGACCAATATTTAAATTATCCACGGTAAAATCCTCTGTCTATCGTCAGTGTTATGGTCAATTAACCGTAACGGCCAGTAATATAATCTTCAGTTTTCTTTTTTAATGGAGTAGTAAATAAGGTGTTAGTGTCACTATATTCAATCAAGTCACCCATATACATAAATGCCGTTTGATCAGAAACACGAGCAGCCTGCTGCATGTTATGCGTAACAATCACTACGGTAAACTGTTTCTTTAAATCGTTAATCAGCTCTTCAATAGTCAATGTTGAAATCGGATCAAGCGCAGATGTTGGCTCATCAAGTAACAATACTTCCGGCTTTATGGCTATCGCACGGGCAATAACCAAACGCTGCTGCTGACCACCAGAAAGGCCTAAAGCACTTTCATGTAATCTATCTTTTACTTCATTCCAAAGTGCCGCACTACGTAAAGCGTTTTCTACTGCTTCATCAAGTACGCGGCGATTGTTTTCGCCAGTAATACGTAAGCCATAAACCACATTTTCATATATTGATTTAGGAAATGGGTTCGGACGCTGAAACACCATACCAACCTTACGACGTAATGCCGCAACATCAGTATGACGGTCATAAATATTTTCACCATGAAGGTTAATTTGTCCCTCAATTTTACAAGTATCAACCAAATCGTTCATCCGGTTAATACAACGCAGCAATGTTGACTTACCGCAACCACTTGGGCCGATAAACGCCGTTACTTGCCCTTTTGGGATCGACATTGAAATATTTTGCAAGGCCTGCTTGTTACCATAATATAAATCTAGGTTCTTAATCTCGAGCGCCACTTGCTCTGGCGAAAGGTTGTTAAGATCGAGTTTAACATTGTGCTCTGATAAATTTTTTGGCGTAACAGAAATCATAGTGTTCTCTTTAAATCTAACTTTGTCATTGGGCTTATAATGCCGTTAATCTTGTTCATTGCGCTTAATCATTTGCTAAAAATAGATTAAGCACTTTACGAGTTTTCTTAAGCGTTATGCTTGTTGGGCAAATACAACTAGTGCTCTAGCATGCGATACTTTTCACGTAAGCGGTTACGAATCGACACTGCCGTCATATTCAACGCGACTATAATACTCACTAGCAATAATGCCGTAGCGTAAACAAGTGGTCTTGCCGCTTCAACATTCGGGCTTTGAAAGCCAACATCATAAATATGAAAGCCTAAGTGCATAAACTTACGATCTAAATGTAAGAACGGGAAGTTGCCATCAAGTGGTAAGTTTGGCGCCATCTTCACAACACCGACTAACATTAGTGGAGCCACTTCACCGGCAGCACGCGCTATTGCTAAAATAATGCCGGTCATAATCGCAGGACTTGCGATAGGTAATATAATACGCCATAAGGTTTCAGCTTTCGTCGCACCTAACGCCAAGCTACCGTGCCTCATCGCTGAAGGAATACGTGACAAACCTTCTTCGGTTGAAACGATAACTACAGGTAAAGTCAAAATAGCTAGTGTAATAGCCGACCACATAACCCCTGGCGTGCCAAAGGTTGGACTTGGTAGTGTTTCGGCATAAAACAATTGATCTAAACTGCCACCTACCATGTACACAAAGAAGCCTAAGCCAAATACGCCATAAACAATAGAAGGTACGCCAGCAAGGTTAATTACCGCAATACGTAATAATTTAGTTAAGGCGTTATTACCAGCGTATTCATGTAAGTAAATTGCTGCAACTACACCTAATGGCGAAACAATTACTGTCATTAACAATACCATCAACACGGTACCAAAAATTGCTGGAAAAACACCACCTTCAGTATTGGCTTCGCGAGGGTCATCACTAATAAATGAACCTATTTGACTAAAGAAGAGCTTAATTTTGCCAAACAAAGTCAACTGATTATTAAAGTTGATTTTAAGTATGGTTTCAAAATTAATAGTAACTTTCTGGCCGTCCATCGCACGCATCACTATTTGATCACGAGAGATTTTTTCTCGCAAGCCCATTAGCGCGTGCTCAAGCACTTCATAATCAGCGCGTAAACTTGCCACGGTATTTTTAAACTCAAGTTGCAGTTCAGGAGTCAAAGTTTCATCAAGCTTATGTTTGCGCTCTTTTAAACGTGTGCGCTCAATTTGATAGTTAATTGCCCCTATATCTACTTTTTGTAACTCTTCCATTTCAGCTTGGAATTCACTAACACGCTCAACCAGCTCTGGCATTTTCTCTAAACCAACAGTTCTGCCGTCAAGAATAATGTTTTCTATATAGCCATAAAAGTTGCCATTGGTACGGCGTTCTATCAGTACTAAATCTTTAGGTAATGATTGCTGATTAATTTGTGGCACCAGTATCCAGCGAAAATCTAAATTCACTAATTCACGGTTACCGGTTTTAATTAGCAGACGTTCAATAGATTCAACTGAGGTATCTAAATCAAGATTTAAATGCACTAATTGTGACGTTGGAATATTTTCACGATCATAAATTTCACCGATGACCGTAGTGTTTCTTCCCTGCTCATCAGTCATTTCAAACTGATAAATATCGGCAGGCCAAAAATAACTTAAGCCACGAGATGCAATTAACCACAGTAAGCCAATGACCGAAATCAAACTAATGCTTACACCGCCTGCTGACAACCAAACCCAAGGAGAGCCAGATTTAAACCAATTATTCATGTTACTGTCCCTTCTTACAACGAGCTGTATTTTTCACGCAAGCGCTGACGAATAAACTCAGCAAGCGTGTTAAATACAAAAGTGAATACAAACAAAACGAATGCCGCTAGGAATAAAATACGGTAATGAGAACTTCCCACTTCCGACTCTGGCATTTCAACGGCAATATTAGCTGCGAGTGTTCTCATACCTTGGAAAATACTCCAGTCAAGAATAGGCGTGTTACCTGTCGCCATTAATACAATCATGGTTTCTCCTACTGCACGCCCTAGCCCCATCATCACGGCAGAGAATATGCCAGGACTTGCGGTAAGTAATACAACTTTAACTAAGGTTTGCCACTGCGTAGCACCTAAGGCGAGTGAGCCACTAGTTAAATGTTTCGGCACACTGAAAATAGCATCTTCAGCCATTGAGAAAATGGTTGGTATAACTGCAAAGCCCATCGCAATACCAACAACTAAAGCATTACGTTGGTCGAAGCTAATATCTAAATCATTGGTGATAAATTGTCTTATATCACCGCCAAAAGCATACAATTCAAGTACCGGTGATAATGCAAAGGCAGAAATTCCTGCTAGTAGTATTGCTGGGATTAAAATAATTGGCGCCCAAGTTTCAGGTATTAAAGTTTTATAAGCTCTAGGAAGTTTGTGCCAAGCGAATGCCGTAATAAATACTGATGTTGGTATAAAAATAAGTAGTAAGAAAATCGCCGGCAAATATATTTCAATAATTGGCGCTAACCAAAGCCCCGCTAAGAAGCCAAGAATAACCGTAGGCAGCGCTTCCATTAATTCAATGGTAGGTTTTACTTTTCTGCGTAAACCTGGGGTCATAAAGTACGCGGTGTAAATTGCCGCCGTTAGTGCAATAGGCACAGCGAACATCATGGCGTACATTGCCGCTTTTATCGTACCAAACGAAATAGGCACTAAAGAAAACTTTGCTTCAAAATCATCAGAGCCTGACGTTGACTGCCAAATAAATTCTGGCTCAGGATAACCTTCATACCAAACTTCTTGCCACAGCGCTTGCCATGTCACTTCAGGGTGCTCATTTTCTACGCTGAAAATTGATAATTCTTGTTCTGAAAATATCACTAAGCCATCAGCGCGAGGGGCAATCGCAAACGCTTGTGCATTGCCCTGATGCAATTGACCACGCCATAAATCAGCTTCACTGGTGGTATAGAACATGCCCATTTCACCGGAAGGTGTTTCAGTGTAAAAGCTTTTACGAAATTGTTCGGTATAAATTGCCGTTACTGGCTCTTTGTCGCTCACCTTAAATTGACGAATATTTTTAAATTCACGCCCTTCTTTGCTTGCAACTTCAAACCATTGGCTCACTTGACCATTATCATCGCCAAGCAGAATTGAGCTACCACCCGAAAGTAATGCCATTGAGGTAATATGATTAGGCGACGATTTGTTTTGTGCTAATTGCGGAATGATAGTCGCTTTTAATTCACTTTCTTCATCGAGTGAGTACACAGCAACTTGATCAGCTTCGCGAATAAATACCATGGCTAAATCTGGCGTCACTAAAATATCATCAACGTGCTTGGCTGAATAATCAATTTCTTCATATTCGGCTTCAAATTCAGTGTCGTAACTAAAGTCATCTTCGGCGATAAAGCTAGTTTTAATCAGTCGATTATCTCGCGTAAAACCAACAAAAATAGCTTTTTCGTCGTCCATGGCAAAAGATAATTTTTTCAATGCGACATTATTTTCTTCAACAGGTAGAAATGCTTCACCCAGTGGATAACGAACACTTGGAATAATGACCCTTTCACCACTGTCAAAATTTGACGTGAAATTCGGCGCAATTAGTTGCACGTTACCTGCACTATCAAGCAGTAACTTTTGCTCTTGGCCAACATTCACCAACTGAACTAGTTTTTCGCCATCAGCAACCAACTGTTGTGAGTGAATTTTAGTTCCTGCTTTATAGCGTGAACTATCAACTAATTGATAAAAGTTGATAGTTCCTTGCTGCGTAATGCTATACGCAACCTCTTGTAGCTCATCAACACCGGTTGATAAAACCTTTTGTGGTTCAGTAATAGCAAACTGAGCGTGAGCTTCAACTTTTGCAGATTCAAATATAGGTTTAATCACATACAGTAAGTACATGAAAATCAAAACCAAAGTAAATAGAACACTAATACCGCCTAGTGTAATCACCCATTTTGCTAATGAGTTTTTAACCTTACGATAATTTCCTGATTTGGAAGCAATGGCCACTTAAAAATACCTTCAACTATGATGATTTTTTATAACTGCAGCAATTATAAGACAGTTGTATTACACTTTTGTGACAGTAGAAATTTATCGACTACTTTAATGCTTCTGCGCTTATTTATTGCCCTATCATCAAAGCTATAATATGATTTATGAGTTACTTAGGAAGTTTTAATAGAAAGGAGTGGTTATGGAAATTAGCCAAATAATGCGTAGAAATCTAATAACCTTAGACATGGATGACACCTTAGGTGACGCTAAAGGTTTATTCGACCATCACGATATGCACCATATATTGATCACAGATGGTGGCATGTTAACTGGCGTAATTACTGACCGTGATTTGCTGCAGCACCTTAGCCCAACAATAGGTACCCGAAAAGAAACCCCGCAAGACGGCTTTATTCTTAATAAAAAAGTACACCTTATTATGAGCCGCGACGTTATTACCGCTAACGATGAGGTTACCCTAATTGACGCAGCGCTGATGTTTTACGATCATAAAATATCTTGTATCCCTGTGATTGATGAGAAAAAGAAGCCCATAGGTATTATCACGTGGCGCGATATAATTAAAATTATTGCTGTGCAATATCGTAAAAAATCTCAAGTTCATGAAGAAAGTACCGCTGATTTAGCGTAAGTGTGTAAAGTTTTAAAATACCTCCATCGATAGATATTCATTATTATAAATTGTCTATTGGGTTTTACAAACGACATTATAAAATAGAGCTCCTAGTTCTAATTTTCCACCATGATGAGTACTTTCTCGCATAGTGCTCAAATTATTCTTATTTGCCCTTCCAGCACTCAACTTTCTAGTTTTGTTGTGTCACGACAAGCTTTCTTGCTCTACTTGTTCAATGACTTGCTGAGCCAAATGATTTATTAAAAAATTGGAGGTAACAATATTCACTTTTCCGTTATTACTACTACCACACTGTTCTACATAATTAGTTAACCATCTGACTTATTCTTTTTTAGTCATCAACACATACCTCAAACAAGGTAAAGTTAATTAGCTGCTTTTTTCGAGTAGCCAAGAGGTTAGTGTTAGAAAGAATTTTCCTGCCTTCATTTCTCCACTATTGATGATAATTTTAGCAATAACATAATTAATCCGCGCTTGATATTACCACTCACAATGGCACAATAGTCCTACTAATATATGTAATAACTATATTAAAAGGATGTTATATGGAATTATTACTTATTACTGCTATAGAAATAGCAAATGAGTTGAAGCATAGCCAACAGAAAAGTTTAAATGATATCGAATTTCAACCTGAAACTTGTTGTGCCTTAATTACAGAGCTACAAAGCCGTATTCAAGGTTACGAGCTAACAGAATATGTAAAGGCCATGACTCACGCGATACAAAGTTGTTACTCAGTAAGCAAAGACGAAAAGTAGTAACTTAATTCTATAAAAGTGTCTTTCAACGTTGTTTGCCAAGCTTTTAAATTATAGCGCTTAAATCCTATTTTATTTTTATTTGCATTGTCAGTAAAAAAAGTTGATATTTATATTATCTAGTGGAATAAAGCTACTTTTAGCGATATTACATTACCTAACAGTGATTGTTATAAGTACCTATAAAGCACACTTAATGGTCGTTAAGCTTTTATAGGGGGTGGGTAAATTGACAATGGCTGAGTATGCATATGAATAATGAAAAAAAACACGATATTGCTGATTTGTTACTACAAACACAATCTATGTCTGAGCTTTTAAATAATATAGGTGCCTATGTTTTTAGCAAGGATTTGGAGGGAAAATACACCTATGTTAATTCTGATGTCGCAGAGCTATTTCAAACGACTGTCAGCAATGTTATAGGTAAAGACGATAGCCACTTTTTTGATCTTGAAATTTCAGACGAATTACGTCAAAACGACTTAAATGTTATCCGTAATAAAATTTGTATTGAATCTGAAGAAAATAATGTAATTAAATCCACAGGAAAGCTTCATACCTATAAAACAATTAAAAAGCCTCTACTCAATAGCCAAGGAGATGTCATTGGGTTAACAGGTATATCAACAGATATCACTGTACAGAAGACTCTCGAAGCTGAAAACAGAGATCAAAAGCATTTATTAGATGTTATTTTAAATAATGTAGATGCTTACATATATATGAAAGATTCAAACAGATATTTCAAATATGTAAACAGTAAAGTTGCCGAGCTTTTTGGTTTACCTGCAAAAGATATTATTGGTAAACGTGATATTGATGTTATTCCACAAGAGTTTGCTGATCATTTTTGGCAAACTGATAAACTCGTTTTTGAAAATAACGAAAAACATATCATTAATGAAGCTTTATTAGGTGCTGATAATAAAATGCATCATTACCTTAGCATTAAAGTTCCGTGTGATGTCAAAGACAATAGCAACACGTTAATTGGCTTCTCCACCGATGTGACTGAATTGTATCAATTAAAAGAAAAATTTAAACAATTGGCAAATACCGATGAATTAACTGGCTTGTATAATCGCCGTTACTTTTTCGAGAATGCAAAACGTGAATTTAACCGCGCTAAAAGGCATCAACAAGCACTTGCCGTTATTTCGATTGATGTTGACCATTTTAAGGCTATTAATGATCAATATGGACACCCTACTGGCGATAAAGCACTGATAAAAATTGCTCAGCTCATTACACCAACGATTCGAGAAGAGGATATATTTGCGCGTATAGGCGGAGAGGAGTTTTCAATAACACTTTCTGACACTTCGAAAGAGAAATGCCTACAAGCTGCCGAAAGGTTAAGGAATTTGTTAGACAATAACGTAATATCACTTGATAACAACATTCAAATTCCTATAAAAATTAGCTTAGGTGTTTCAATTATCAAAGCTAGTGACACTAGTTTCCAAGATCTTTATGCTCGTTCAGATATTGCTCTTTATAAGGCAAAATCAATTGGCAGAAACCAAGTTCATATGATCGAATAGCTAAAACGACATCAATTATCTTTTGGTAACACTAAACAAAATGGCTTAACTTCTAAAGCGCAAATGCAGCTAGTATATTATGATAAAATTATCGTGTATTTATTTAACCTTTAAACAGCTAATCAATGGCAACAAAGCCAGTTTTCTCAATGCACGTGTTTTTCAAAGTATCCAACAAAATTTATTTATCATAAGCTTTTTATTATACGGGCCAAGTGCTCTGGCAGCACAAACGGCTAAAGCCGAAAATATAGAAAAGTCATTTAACCTAGTTGCTGCAATATATCCCCCTTATAATTATCAAGATGGAGAGATAAAGGGTCTTAATATTGAAGTTATTAAGGCTGCATTTTCAGCAGTAAATTATAAGGTTAAGATAGAAATATTACCATTTGGTAGAGCATTTCAATACGCTAAACAAGGAATCGTAGACGGTATTCCCCTTTGGCACTCTGAAAATAGAACACAATGGTTTGACTTTTCTGAGCCATATACTCGTTCCGAATTAGTGTTTTTCAAATCAAAATCATTACAAATAGCTTATCAATCATTAAATGACCTTGCTCCTTTTACCATCGGAACTGTACAAAACTACGCTTACCCGAAAAGCTTCATAGATCACCCTGGCTTAAAAATAGATCAAGTGCTCACCGACGAACAAAACATGAGTAAACTTATATTAGGCCGAATTGATATGGTTTTAATAGACAAGCGTATGGCACATTTTATTTTAAGAAATAGCCACCCTAAAAAGTTAAATTCTTTTGATTCGGCAGCCACATTAAAGGATGAAAATTATTATCTCGCTATTTCAAAAAATGCAAAAAACTATAAACAAAAGCGTGACGCATTTAATCTTGGCTTAGCAAAAATAAAAGAGAATGGTGTTCTTGAAGCAATAATCAACCTATATAACTAAAAGCTGATAAACACAATATCGACATTCATATACTCTCCCCCTTCCTTTAGTAAACCTTAGTAGCGATGAATAAAGCTAGAATGCGTACTTATGACAAAACCTGTTTGCTAAATAGACCACTAATAACCTAAAATATCGCCAATATAATTTTCCTTAAAACAAAGGGTTTCTAGATGGCATTGCCAGATAAGTTTATTTTCTCGATGAACCGCGTTAGTAAAGTGGTTCCACCGAAACGTACTATTTTAAAAGACATTTCTCTTTCGTTCTTCCCTGGTGCAAAAATTGGTGTTTTGGGCCTAAACGGCTCAGGTAAATCAACGTTACTGCGCATAATGGCAGGTGTTGATAAAGAATTTGAAGGTGATGCTAACGCGTTAACGGGTACTAAAATTGGTTATTTACCACAAGAGCCTCAGCTTGATGAAAACCAAACCGTGCGCGAAGCGGTAGAAGAAGCAGTTTCTGAAGTTAAAAATGCCATGGCGCGCCTTGACCAAGTGTATAACGAATATGCAGAAGAAGGCGCTGACTTTGATGCGTTGGCAAAAGAACAAGGTGAACTTGAAGATATTATCAATGCGCAAGACGGGCATAACATTGATAACGTTTTGGAACGTGCTGCTGACGCCTTACGTTTACCTGAGTGGGATCAAAAAATTGCCGTATTAAGTGGTGGTGAGCGTCGTCGTGTCGCGCTTTGTCGTTTGTTACTTGAAAAGCCTGACATGCTACTACTTGATGAACCAACTAACCATTTAGATGCTGAATCAGTCGCTTGGTTAGAACGTTTCTTACATGATTATTCAGGTACTGTTGTTGCCATTACCCATGATAGATACTTCCTTGATAACGTTGCCGGTTGGATATTAGAGCTCGACCGCGGCCATGGTATTCCTTATGAAGGTAACTACACCAATTGGCTTGAACAAAAAGATGCCAGACTTGAGCAAGAAAAACGCACCGAAAATGCTTTGGCAAAAACCATTAAGCATGAGCTTGACTGGGTGCGCTCAAATCCAAAAGGTCGCCAAGCAAAAAGTAAAGCTCGTATGGCGCGTTTTGAAGAGTTATCAAGCAATGAAAATCAAAAGCGTAATGAAACTAACGAATTATATATTCCACCTGGGCCACGTCTTGGTGACAAAGTCATTGACGTTGACAACTTAACCAAATCTTATGGTGACAGAGTATTAATTGATGACTTAAGCTTTAGTATTCCAAAAGGTGCTATCGTTGGGATAATTGGTGCTAACGGCGCAGGTAAATCAACCTTATTTAAAATGCTTTCAGGCGCTGAATCACCAGATTCAGGTTCCGTTAGTGTTGGTGATACAGTACAACTTGCCAGTGTTGATCAGTTTCGTGACGATATGGATGATAGTAAAACTGTCTATCAAGAAATATCTGAAGGCAGTGAAATCATTCAAATTGGTACTTATGAAATTCCAGCGCGTGCTTATGTTAGCCGTTTTAATTTTAAAGGTACGGATCAACAAAAAATTATCGGCCAGTTATCCGGTGGTGAACGCAACCGTGTGCATTTAGCTAAATTAGTAAAAACTGGCGGTAATGTGCTTCTACTCGATGAGCCAACCAACGACTTAGATATTGAAACCTTGCGTGCACTAGAAGAAGCGATATTAGAATTTCCAGGTTGTGCCATGGTTATTTCCCATGACCGTTGGTTCTTAGATCGCATTGCAACACACATTATTGATTACCGCGATGAAGGCCAAGTAAACTTCTTCGAAGGTAACTTTACTGATTATGATGAATGGTTAAGAAAAACGCTTGGCCCTGCCGCGCTAGAACCGCATAGAATTAAATACAAAAAAATTGGCTAATTTGTTAGGTAACTAATTAGTAATTAACAAGATAAAGGCACCCTAATGAATTAATTAAGGTGCCTTTTTTTTAAAAGCAAGCTATGCTGAATATATCACTTAGCTAAGCTTAAAATTCATGCAAAATCGACGTCAATTTACCCGAGTTCTCTTTTCCATGCAGGCGATTCTGACCATGGATGAACATGAATTTGTGGCCAAAATTCACGACATTTCATTAAATGGCGCTTTGCTTTATCTCGATAGTAAAAACTTAACCCTTACCCGCCAACTCGGCTTACTTTCCTTTAAGCTAGATAATACTGATACTAGCATCACCATGAGCGTCGCTGTAGTTCATCAAGAAGGCAGTGAAATTGGCGTGCAATGTAACGGAATTGATATCGACAGTGTCAGTTTATTACGCCGGCTAATTGAACTTAATTTAGGTGATGATGAACAGTTACACAAAGAGTTGTCACAATTAACCCGTGCAGAGCAATAATCGAGCTTAAATAACCTCTCATAATTATTTTCAAAGGACATACTATGAATCATCTTATCATTTCATTTATTACCGCTGACCGCCCAGGCATTGTTGACACCCTATCTAATGTTATTAATAAACATCAAGGCAACTGGCAAAAATCGAGCTTACATCAAATGTCAGGTATTTTTGCTGGCGTTGTTGAAATCGCTTGCCCTGATAATTCTACTAATGCGCTATCAAATGAACTTGCTGCCTTAGAAAGTTTTAAAATGCAGATTGAGCATGCAACAGCAGAAATTTCAGCATCAGACTCGCAATTAATACTGGAATTGACTGCCAACGACAGAGCAGGTATTGTGCAAGAAATATCTTCTACCATTCACAGTAATGGCGGTAATTTAATAAAATTAGTCAGCACCCAAGAAATAGCTCCGCATGCCGGTCATGAATTATTTAAAGCAAAAGTTACCATTGCGGCTAATGAATCAGATATTGACAATATGATCAGTGCTTTAGAAAACTTAGCCGATGACTTAATGGTTGATATTTCTCGTTAAGCTTTAGCAGAAGTTACGGTTTACCTTAAAGCCGTAATTTCTGCGTTATATTATTGTTTTATTTAATCATAATTAGATAAGCGGTATTGCTATGTTTTACGATAAAGAATTAAGCTGGTTATCGTTCAATGAACGCGTGTTACAAGAAGCGGCAGATAAAACGGTACCGATAGTTGAACGTATCCGCTTTCTCGGTATTTATTCTGCCAATCTCGATGAATTTTTCCGCGTACGTGTAGCAAATATTCGCCGCCAAGCTTTACTCGAAGGTGCCCAAGAAGACGCACAAGATCATTGGCGAGCATTACATAAAAAAATAACTACTAAAGTTAGCTCTTTAACCCAAAAATTTGAAAACATTTCAACTCAATGCTTCAAACAACTTCAACAACAAAACATCAATATCATATTAAAACCAAATGCTGAAATTCCATTTGAATCTTTAATAACGAAACAGCAATTATCGTGGTTAGCACAGCATTTCAATAATCGTATATTGCGCCACATCACCCCTATTATCATTCACTCAAAAACACAATTAGCCAGTTGTATCAATGATGATGGTATTTATTTTTTAGTAGCATTGTTTCAAGAAAACACCAAACAGTATGCGCTTGTAGAAATACCACATATAGATACTGATCGCTTTATTCAACTCCCTAATGAAACACAAAACGGCATGCAAGATGTTGCTCTACTCGATGATGTCGTGCATTTATTTATTGAAACTTTATTTGAAGGTGTTTTTGATTATCAAAGCGTAGAAGCATTTTCATTTAAGTTAATTCGTGACTCTGAATACAACTTAACTGACGACCTTGATGAAAGTTTGCTAGATCAAATGTCAAAAGGCCTAAAGCAAAGGTTAAAGGCTGATATTGTACGCTTGGTTTACGACCAAGACATGCCGAAATATATGGTCACTTACTTATCAAAATCTTTTAAAGTGAAAGAATTAGATAACTTAGTACCCGGAATTCGCTATCGAAATTTTAGAGATTTCGTTCAATTTCCTAACTTAGCTTCACCACACTTAGAAAACCTAAAAATTGATGCCCTAGACGCGCAAGTATTTTTAGCCAACGCCTCTATTTTCGCGGCAATCGGCCAACAAGATATTTTACTTTATTATCCTTACTATAAGTTTAGTCACTTTACAGAGTTTATTCGCCAAGCCTCATATGACCCCTTAGTCAAGCAAATAAAAATTAACATTTATCGCGTAGCCAAACACTCTCGTATTATTAACGCCTTAATTGATGCGGTAAAAAATGGTAAAAAAGTCACCGTAGTCGTTGAATTAAGAGCCCGTTTTGATGAACAAGCGAATATTGAATGGGCAAAAGTAATGAAAGACGCTGGCATCAATGTCGAATTTGGTATTGAAACCCTGAAAATTCATTCTAAGTTGTGTTTAATTACCCGCTTAGAACAGGAAAAAACTGTTCGCTATGCTCATATCGGCACAGGAAACTTTCATGAAAGCAATGCCAGAACTTATACCGACTTTTCATTATTTACCAAACATAAAGAAATTTGTCAGGAAGTGGATAACGTGTTCTCGTTTATTTCTCATAGCTACAAACGTTTTCGCTTTAACCATTTAATTGTTTCACCACTCACGTCTCGGCGGCGTTTATATCAACTAATAGATAATGAAATTCAACTTGCTCAAGATAATAAAAAGGCTCGAATTACGCTAAAATTAAATAATTTAGTCGACAATGGCTTGATCAATAAACTCTACAGTGCCAGTAACGCTGGCGTAGAAGTTAAGTTATTAATTCGCGGTATGTGCTCATTAATTCCTGGCCAGAAAGAGCTCAGTGAAAATATTACCGTCACTTCCATTGTTGATTTATTTCTTGAGCACCCAAGAGTGATGGTTTTTTATAATCAAAATCAGCCGTTGGTTTTTATTTCCTCAGGAGACTGGATGGAACGTAATGTTGACCACAGAGTAGAGGTTGCCTGCCCTATTTATGATGATGTATTAAAAGCACGTATTATCGACATCATCAATCTACAACTGGCTGACAATACTAAGGCGCGCATTATTAATGACAAGCAAGACAATCAATACGTGCAAAAAGGAAATAATGTGGCAGTTCGTTCACAGTTAGCTATTTATGATTACTTACAAGCAGTCGAGAACGCTGAGTTTGATAACTAGGATGCTTTATAAAATAGTTAATTAATAAATCAGCACCTAGCTAGTCAGAAAAACAGTGACAAATAAAAAGGCGCAATATGACACTATCAACGCAGGAAAGTCAGCAACAAGATAGCAATTACTTTGCTGCGCTTGATATCGGCTCTAATAGTTTCCATTTTGTGCTTGCTCGTCAAGTTCATCAGCATTTACAAATCTTACATAGCGAGAAATACAAAGTAAAACTGGCCACCGGCTTAGATGAAAATAACAAGCTTTCCAATGAAGCTATTATGCGCGGAATTGCCACACTAACCTGCCTATGTAGTTCAACATCACATTTAGATCACACTAATTTTCGCGTGGTAGCAACGCATACACTTCGAGAAGCAAAGAATTTTGTCGAGTTTTTATCAATAGCAAAACAAGTATTCCCATTTGATATTGAAGTTATCTCTGGCCATGAAGAAGCTCGACTTATTTATGCTGGAGTAAACTACCACAGCGCTTCAACCGCGCAGCGTTTAATACTTGATATTGGTGGCGGCAGTACGGAGTGTATTATCGGACAGCAAGAAAAAGTGCATGCTCTTGCTAGTTTACCTATAGGTTGTGTTAGCTATAGCGAAACATATTTTGCGAATAAAAAAATCAGTAAATCACAATTTAGTCAGGCTATCACAGCAGCTAAGTTGGCTATTGAAGCTATTGCTAAGCGTTATAAAAATCTCGCTTGGCAAGAAGCTTTAGGCACTTCAGGTACGGTAAAAGCAATATACCAAATAGTTAATCACCACCAACATATCAAGCAACCAATTAAACTAAAACAATTACGTGCAATACAAAACCAGTTGATTGCTTGCAAAAATGTAGCATCAATTAACATCCCCGGCTTAAAACCAGGACGTAATGCAGTGATATCAGCAGGCGTGACAATTTTGATCGCATTAATGGAAGCGCTAGAAATTAAAGAAATTTACTACTGCAAGTATGCCCTCAGGGAAGGCGTACTATTTGAGCAACTACAAAATGTTAATCATAACGATACCCGCCAACGTACGGTGAATAGCTTAACCTCACGTTTTAATATTGATATCGCGCAGCTTACGCTTGTTAAAAGCTATGCTGAAAATTTATTTTCACAAGTAAATGGGACGTGGAAATTTACGAAAGCAATTTATCGAGAATTACTGATTACTGCTGTACATTTGCATGAAATTGGCTTTGATATCAATTCATCCAACTACCACAAACACGGTGAATATATCCTGTCACAGGCTGATTTAGCAGGCTTTAATCAAGAGCAACAACAAGCACTAGCATGGCTAGTGGGTAATCAACGAAAAAAAATAACGGCTTGCTCTACTCATCAGTGGCATTTACTAAAGCCAGAACTATTACTTAAATTATTAGCAATACTTCGACTGAGTATTCTTTTGAGTCAACAACGTATTTCCAACGCTGATAAACTCCCTATTGTCACCATTAGCAAAAATGAAATGGCTTTGCGATTTGACATGACCTGGTTAGCTCAACGCCCCTTGATAGATAATGCCTTGGTCAATGAGCAACAACAATTAGCACAGCATGACATCAATATGAGCATAACTTACACATAAAAAAGCCTCGTATTCATTAATGAATACGAGGCTTTCATACTATTTTTATATAGCTAGCTTATAGCGACAAGCCTAACTTTTTAAACTCTTTGGCAACAACACTCGCAGGTAATGGAATATAGCCATCTTTCTCGACAATTTTCTGACCTGATTTTGACAATACCATTTTCAAAAATTCAGCTTCCATTGGTGCTAATGGCTTATTTGGGTGTTTGTTTACATAAACATATAAGAAACGAGATAATGGATATTTTTTAGAAACCGCATTAGCCATATTTGCTTCTATGAAATTATCACCTTTCTTTGATAGTGGTAAAGCGCGAACACCTGAGGTTTTGTAACCAATACCTGAATAACCGATACCGTTTAGTGAAGCAGAAACAGATTGTACAACTGACGCTGAACCCGGTTGCTCGTTAACATTGTTTTTAAAGTCACCTTTACATAAAGCTTTCTTTTTAAAGTAACCGTAAGTGCCTGACACTGAGTTACGACCGTACAACTGTACATCTTTACCTGTCCACTCACCGGTAAGTCCTAAGTCACCCCAGCGATCAACATCTTTTGCAGCGCCACATTTACGGTTGTTAGAGAAAATCGCATCAACTTGGTCAATACGTAAACCTTTAATAGGGTTATCTTTATGAACAAAAACCGCTAAAGCATCAATTGCAACACGCACGGCTGTTGGCTTGTAACCGTAGCGTTTTTCAAATGCTTCAATTTCGCGAGACTTCATTTTGCGGCTCATAGGGCCTAAGTTTGAAGTTGCCTCCGTTAACGCTGGCGGCGCAGTTGAAGAGCCAGCAGCTTGAATTTGCACGTTAACATTTGGGTATGTGCGTTTAAATTCTTCAGCCCAAAATGTCATCATATTAGCTAAAGTATCCGAGCCAACAGAAGATACGTTGCCTGAAACACCACTCACTTTTTTATAGCTAGGTAAATTACTATCAACCGCTAATGCACTAAAACTTAAAGCACTTGTTAAACCAATAACACCTAATACACGTTTTAAACTCATGTTACTCTCCGATGAGAATTTAAATTAATTTGTGAACACTATAGGGTTCGAATATGACAATAATAAGTAAAGTTTGTGACACTTGTATTACAGCGCTCATAATTTTGACATCATTTTTATTAGCGTAAATTGCAAAGTTAATTACTGAAAATAGACTCAATGCAAGCTATGAAGGCGTAAAGAATATTTAAATAAAGAAGCGCCCAAACTGAATACGGTTTAGGCGTTCTTTATGGTGAAATAGATGATGAATTCGCTACCTTTATTCCATTCACTTTCAATGGCAAGTTCAGCGTTATGATGATTCAATACATGTTTAACAATTGCTAAGCCTAAGCCAGAGCCGCCAGTATTTCGAGAACGAGACTTATCAACTCGGAAAAAACGCTCGGTTAAACGATTTACATGCTCAGGTTTGATACCTGGGCCATTATCTTTAACACTAAAGCGCACTTTATTGCCGTCACTAGTTAAACTGACATCGATAACACCATTTTCAGGAGTATAAGCAATGGCGTTTGATAATAAATTCATGCAAGCACTTTTTAACTCATGCTCATTACCGTTAATTTGAATGTCAGGGGCTATATTATCACTAATCGTATGATTTTTTTCCTGATTTAGCCACTGAACATCTTCCACTATGGCTAATATTAAGCGAGATAAGTCAACTTGGTGTAGGCTGTCATCTTCAGCTTTATTCTCAACTCGTGAAAGTACTAGAAGCTGATCCACTAAACGATCCATACGAGAAACTTGTGTTTCTATCGTTACAAAAGCTTTTTGCCAATGAGGTGTTAACGCTGATTCATCCAACTGCACCATTTCAACGTAGCCACGAACTACGGTTAACGGTGTTTTAAGTTCGTGTGACACATTAGCAACAAAGTCGCGACGCATTTCTTCTAAACGTTGAATTTTACTGATATCGCGAGCAAGTAGTAATATTTGATCACTGCCATAAGACATCATTCTCAACTCAAGTTGTAATTCGCTATTAACTGGTGAAATAATCAAACATGGGCTTTCATAATTACCATCATCTAAATATTTAGCAAATTCAGGAAAGCGTATTAAGTTATCAATACGTTGGCCAACATCACCAGGCCATCGAATGCCAATGAGCTGAGAGGCCTTTTTGTTGCCCCATAGAATAGTTAATTCTGTTGAGAGTACAATTGCTGCATCAGGCAATGCTTCAGCGCCATCTCGAAACTTGCGAATACGCTCATTAAGTTGCTTTTGTTTTTTACGCTGTTTGCGAATTCTATGATACAAACCGTCATAAATTCGTCCCCATATGCCTCGTGCTTGTGGCGGAGAAATCGACGTGCCTTGCCATAGCCAATCCATTAATTTAAATAGGTGGCTATAATTCCATAGCAACAATCCAAATGACGTTAATGCTAAGGCAAAATAAACATTGCCAAATAGGTAACCGACAAGGCCTGCGATAATTTGCACTGCAATAATACGGGTTATGATAGTGCGTGAAGAGATACGAAAAGGCATAGTTTATTAATTATACTCTGTCTTTAGTTTTACCAGAGAAGCGATAACCTGAGCCTCGCACAGTTTGGATGAAGTATTCATGCCCTTCACCTGAAATTGCTTTACGCAAGCGTCGAATATGAACATCAACCGTTCTATCCTCTACGTAAACATTAGTGCCCCACACATTATCAAGTAATTGCTCACGGCTATACACTCGTTCGGTATGGGTTAAAAAGAAATGTAATAGTCTAAACTCTGTTGGGCCCAAATCTAAGTTATTATCATTAATTGATACTCGATGCGCGACAGGATCTAGCTTAATTCCATGAAACTCAATCGCTTCTTCAAGTGCAGTTGGGGCAACACGTCTAATTACTGCTTTGATTCGAGCAATAAGCTCTTTCGGGGAAAACGGCTTAGTTACGTAGTCATCAATACCAGCGTCAAAACCTTTGACTTTATCATCTTCATCAGCGCGTGCTGTAAGCATGATAATAGGAATAGAACGGGTATATTCATTTTGCTTAAGCGACTTAGCAAGTTTGACCCCTGTGCCGCCAGGTAGCATCCAGTCAAGCAAGATCAAATCAGGATAAGGCTCCTTAATTTTCGCTTGGGCTTGCTCAATAGTTTCCGCTTCAATTGCATTGAAGCCATTTTGCTCTAATACAAAGGTGATCATTTCTCTGATCGGTGCTTCGTCTTCAACAACCAAAATCTGTCTATTCATGAATCTTTCCTGATAGTCTAAATAAAGAATCCTCTACCAGACATTCTGATAGCTTATTATGACAGTTTTATGACATCGGTAAAATTAATGTCATGATCGGCTAAGCTATTCAAATAGGCAAGAAAAAAGCGACTTTATGCCAATACTATTTAGCCAAATTTAGTTTAATAAATAATATAGCGGACTTTAGATGTTCTGTTGTTCTTCGGTTGAAATAATTTATTTTTTTAAGTTACGACTACAAAGCTCGTCTCACATAGCCTTAAATTGGATTATTACTTTCTAGTTATTTGGAAAGTTCTAAAGCGCTTAGACATCATACAGCTTCATAAAAGACAAAAAAATAGCCCTATCGTAACGATAGGGCTATTATCATTTGGTTGTTTAGTCGTCACTTTTCAACTTGTGATTGATCAGTGTTGCGTCTAATAACTCGATAAATTAGAACTTAACGTTAGCTTTAACGAAGAAGTAACGACCTAGTACGTCATACGTGTATGGGTCAGTGTTTGAGTCATTGTTACCAGAGTAATATGGAGGTTGCTTGTCTAGTAAGTTATTAACGCCACCAGAGAAGGTAACACTTTCATTTAAGAAGTAAGCGCCTGATAAGTCATGGTAAACAACTGAACCTACCGTTGGTGCGTAACATACTGATGGATCTTTATCACATGATAATGAGTCCATTCCATCTATGTAGCGTCCTTCGTACGTTGCTTCCCAGCTATCGCCTTTAACATTAACAGTTAAATTAGATTTAATATCTGCATATGCACCACTACCCGATGTAACAAAACCAGTATACTCGATGATAGTCCCATCTTGGTCCGACTCTTCATAGTGATCTAAAATAGAAGTATCTAAACTTACACGCCAATCTAAGTTAGCAGTTTCAAACGTGTAAGTAGCATTAATGTCATAACCGGCAGTTGATTGACCACCAATGTTTTGTAAGCCATTTTCAAATGCAATACGACCCGTACCATCAATTGAAATATTTGCTGACTGACATACAGCAGAACTAGCATTGATCTTGTTGCCATCGGCATCCATACAAAGGTTAGCAATGTAGTTGTTATCTACTGAGCCAATTGCATTGGTAATTTCAATATCATAGTAATCAAAAGTTAATGATAATCCAGGAGCGAAATCAGGTTCTAAAACAACACCTAAAGTCATGATATCAGCTTCTTCTGGTGTAAGTAATTCATTACCACCAACAGTAACTTCTGCCTGAGTATGACTTGAAGCTGGGTGAGTAATTTGATTGAATGATGGAGATTTACCACCAAATAATTCATCAACTGTTGGAGCTCTAAACGCTGTTGAAGCTACGCCGCGAAGCATCACTTGGTCATTAATTTTCCAAGTAAGACCTAACTTCCAAGTATTATCATCACCAAAAGTGCTGTAGTCGAAATAACGCATAGCAGCGCTCAATTCAACATGCTCTGCAAATGCCATATCATCTAGCAATGGAATTGCTAGCTCTACATATGCTTCATTTACGTTAAATGAACCTGAAGTAGGATCAACACGTGGATCATTAGCCATACCTTGAGCTGTTAATGAATCTGGCGTGTAGTAAGCTGACTCTAAACGATGCTCATAACCGGCAGCAAAACCAATAACACCTGCTGGTACTTCCATTAACTCACCTGATAACGACGCAGCAAAAATGTCCATTTCACTACCGCCAGAGTTTAACTCAGTGTAAATGAAAGGTGCTATTGAATCACCAGTCCAAGATGATTGAGTAAATGGGTCAAATTCTTTATTTTGTACTGCATCATTGATTGCACCAATGTTATGTAAGTTTGAAAGCTTATCTACAGAGTCATTACGACCTTTATTATAAGACATATCCCATGTAAAACCATTTTCAAGCTCACCTTCTAAGCCTAAAACGATACGAACTGTATCAACAACTTGCGAGAAGTCACGTGTACCGGTATCTGACATACGACGACCGTAATCAAGTGCTTCACCGTCAACGATACCATGACTTAATAATTCAGTGTTCATCCATGATGAATCGTAAATCCAAGCTTCACTATTCCAAATTGGTTGAGGTGCCATTTGTTGCTCAGACCAACGTTTTGTGTACATAGCTTCAGCAAAAAACATTAAATCATCAGTAAGTTCATAAGAACCATTTACTGTAAGGTTTAAACGTTGCATCGGCGTAAACAAGTAGCTATCAGCAGAATAGTTAAAACGATCGTTATTATCACCAGAGTAAACGAAGTCATGGTACTCACCGTCACGACCACTTAAGTCCGCAGTATCGCCCCAAATATGACCGCCTTCTGCGTATACACTGCCAGCACAGAATAATCCATCATCACCTTCGGAAATTGGGCATTTTGAGAAATCACGGTCTGCTTGGCTCGCTTCGCCACGATCGGTATATTGTACACCAACTACGATGTTACCTTTGTCAGATGAACCACCAAGCGTAAAATCAATACTTGATTCATCTGCGTCACCTTCACCAGACATACCAGTCTGAATGTTCATTTCAAAACCGTCATAGTCACGTTTTAAAATAACGTTTACAACGCCAGCCACCGCATCAGTACCATAAACAGCTGAAGCACCATCTTTAAGTACTTCAATACGTTGAATCATCGAAACAGGGATGGTATTTAAATCAACAGAAGAAGCAGCACCTGTACCAGAAGAAATCATACGACGACCGTTCACAAGTACTAATGTACGTGAAGCGCCTAGGCCACGTAAGTTAACACGCGCATTACCGCCTGAGCCATTGTTGATGCCAGGGTTAGTCATTGCACCACCAGCAGACGTCATGCTTTGTAAAACACCGTCAATAGAAGTCGCACCTGTTGCCAAGATGGCAGATGAGTCGATTACCGTTACTGGGCTAGCTGTTTCCATATCTGCACGCTTGATACGAGAACCTGTAACTTCAATACGCTCTACACTTTTTGCTGATTCTTCTACTGCAAAAGTTGGTGTTGATAATACGGTAGTTGTTGCACCTACCATCATTGCAAGACTTACTGCATTTGCTGCTTTACTTCTATTTAACATATCTACTCCGACGTCCGGTAACGGACTTGATTCTTGTTTTACATTAGATTTCAAGGCTATTTTGCCTTTTATTTTTTCTGAATATTTATTCATAAAAAGTCGACAAGATAGTAAGCGGGTAGCTTCTGCTGAGTCAAAATGGCGTCAAATAACAAAATGTGAACAACTTGCAAGAACAACAATAAAAATCATAAAAAACATAAATTTAAAAAATTCACACTTCACTTAAACAAGAACAAAATAGCCAAAATGTAACAAAAGAGAAATCCAGTTGTAACAACTAGTTAAAAAACAAAAAAACAATATAAAAACAAAAGCCTACCAAGAAAAACCAATAACAATACAGTGTTAAAAACAAAATAACACAAAATTAAAACAAACCAACAAGACACCACAAGTCACTGATAAACCTTAAGGTATTTGAAATATTTCAGAAGAGTTGTAAAAAATAAACAAAAAAATTGTTACAAATAAAAATAAAACTAGTAATAAGTGTTCATACAATGAGCTTTTGCAACTATCTTTACTTTAAATAATAACGGGGATATTAGATATTTCTATTAACTATGCGTAATACAGACTACTCAAAACTATATGCACAGGCTAAATTGTCTGTATTAATATAATAATTCACATAGATTATAATTTTATACTGGAAATGTAGTAGGCTAGAATACTTTCATTTTCTGAAACAACCTGTACAGATGGTGACTTAAAACTCAAATTACCTAACAAAACTTTTAGCTCCTCCAATTTTTTTGTAGTTAAAGACGCGTCAATCATATCGGTCAACCTATTCTTAAATGCTAAACTCTCCCTAGAATATATATTCAACAATTCAAATTTATTATCGATCTTATTTTTCATAAGGTGCTTTAAAAATGATAAAAAGTCTGTGTTTATTAATCCAGAAGAGTTTTCTGCTACTAGGTCTGACAGTTGTGAATTTAGAGTTGTTCGCACCCTATCAGCTTCAATCATATTCTCTTTATTTAGCTGTTCAACTAATTTCTTTAGTATCATAAAAGGACCACTAGGCGAATGAATCACTTTTAAAGCTTTTAAACAATTCAAGCTGTCCTGTATAAAACAAGAGTCATAATGGTGGCAAATCAATTCTAATTTCCCTCCAGCTTTTAGCAGGCGATTTACCTCCGTCAAAGAACTTTTCAAGTGGCTATACTCGATACCAAAATTAGATGTAATTAAATCAAAGCTGGTAGATGAAAAAGGTAAATTTTCGATATTGACATCACCCAACACTTCGACATTCCTATAGCTTTTAATTTCATCATCTATACAAATATTCGCATAATCAACGCCAGTGAAGCTTATATGCGGAAAAAGTGGGGTCGTATCAACAGCGAGCCTTATTAAAGTCGCGTTCCCAGTACACAGGTCTAGTACTTTATGGCCTTTATCTACATTTGAAAAAACACTTAACCAAACATTTTTTAATTCACCTTGGTAATTACGCTCAAGGGAAGAACCAAATGATGTTTTATGGCCTTCTTTCCAATATAGACTCCAATAGTCTTTCGAATTCATAGCACCTCCAAAATTTCAAATAAAAAAAGCCGGCATATGCCGGCTTTAAAAGTATTAATTATATATCAATTAAAAGCTATATTTATAATTTACACGGTAGTCACGACCGAAGTTATTATATAAGTTAGCATCATCATATTGGCCTGCTGAGTTCAAGATTGGATCTTTATCAGTAAGGTTATTAACAGTAAACATTACAGTACCGTATGTATCAGTATGGAATGTATAAGTTAAGTTATGAATCAACCAAGAACCTAATTTGCCATCAGTTTCCCACTTGTCAGAGACTAATTTCTCATTTTCTGTAGTTGAATCAGTATAATTACTGTTCCATGCTACAGAGTGATCTCCCATGCTCCAAGAAAGTGTAGCAACTGATTTAAAGTCTGGTTGTCCTGACCAACCTGCAGTATCAACGATTTGTCCACCACGCTCTTCTTCATAAGCTAGAGTGAAACTATTAGTCCAATTAAAACCAATTGAACCATAATCAGTATCAAAGTTAGAGGCTAATTTAACATCAAGACCTTCGATATCGAAACCAATACCGTTGAAGAAACCTGTACCCGCTTCAATCAAACGGCTACCTGGACCATCAGCACGCTTCAAGTAGAATGTTTCGCCTGATGTATCAGCGTCTGCACTAATAGCAGTAAGTAAACCACGAGCTTCATCATCTAATAATGATTGAACAGTCTTAGTTTGAATTACATCATCAATAGAAAGTTTGAAGTAATCAAAGTTTAAAGATACTGAATCAGTAACATCCCATGCGATACCAAAGTTAGCGTATTCTGAAGATTCAGGACCTAAATCAGAATTAGATTTGTAGTATGTATCCACTTGCTTAGAAGTAGTATCACCAGCAGCATAATCAATTGCAGACTCAGCACTAAATGAAGTAGCAGCATTCATTTCATCTAAGCCTGGAGCTCTAAATGCTTCTGAATATGAAGCACGAACTACAACATTATCAAGTGCTTGCCAACGAACAGAGATTTTTGGAGCAGTATTGTTACCAAAATCTGAGTAATCATCGTAACGAACAGCGATGTTAACTTCGATATCATCAGTCACAGGTAATGCTGCTTCATAAAACAATGCTGTAATATCACGTTCGCCCGCAGATGAGTTACCCGCAGAACCACCAATTAAGCCAGCTTCAGATTGTCCATCATATGTATCAGCATATGTGATTTCCATGTATTCCATGCCGAAATAGTGAGCAATTGAACCACCTGACAATTCACCCATATCAAATCCAATACCACCATAGTATTGATCAAATGACGAGTTTGACTCTTGTAAAGTTGTTGCTTTTAAGTTTGCAACACCTTCGTCTGAACCCAAATCGATATCATTTGCATTGTTATGTGCTAAGCCACCACGGCTTAAATAGTATTGACCAACAGACTTGTTATCTGCAACGTTACGATGGTAGTAAACTTCCCAACTTGCGTTATTCCAATCTAAATCACCACGGAAACCTGTTAAGTAATCTTGGTTGTAATCATCAACGTTACCATCACGTGTACCGATACCAACCCAACGGAAGAAACCTTTAGTTCCATCTACGCCAAATGGGTTATGAGCATTGTCTGCACCAAAATCATCCCAACGAGCTGCTGGTGGAGCATAACGACCAAATGAAGAGTTTTGTACGAACATTGCACGACCAAACCATTCTATATCGTCAGCAACTTCATAGTTAGCATCAACAAATACAGTATTACGATCGATAGACGCCTTGTTGTATGAAACGTTTGCATATGCATACATACAGTAAGTAGCACCTGGGTTGCCCCAGTCATTATCAGCAGCTACTTTAGCAAATGAGTCAGAACCATATTCAGCAATTAAATCATCACATAGTGGTGATGCTTGTGCATCAACCCAATCTGGAGTTGCTACAGTAGCACCGTAAATACTCCAACCATCAGTTTCTTCGTATGCTTGGATAACACCGTCGCCGTCAAAGTCAGTCATTTTAGCTTTAGTGAAATCACGGTCACCATCTGAAATACCTAAACGCTTTTGATGATCAAATGAGAACGTAATATTACCTTTATCATTTGAAATACCTGTAATTACAGAGAACTCTGTAGAAGTAGTACCTGAATCGCGGTCACGTTGGCCAGCACCAATTGAGAATTCTAAGCCTTCATAGTTTTTCTTTAAGATAATGTTAACAACACCAGCAATCGCATCTGAACCGTATGTTGATGAAGCGCCATCTGTAAGAATTTCAATACGTTCCACAGCTGCCATTGGGATAGCATTTAAGTTAGCTGATTGTCCACCTAAAGTTGGTGAACCTGGTAAACGTTTACCGTCTAACAATACTAAAGTACGATTCGAACCTGCACCACGTAAGTTTAAAGTGGCTTGAGACTGTGCAGAACTACCTGAACGTTCTGAAAAAGAACCAAACGAGTTAAAAGTACTGCCACGTAAAGCATCAGCAACAGTAAAGTTACCTTCGATTTTCATGTCTTCAGTTGTTATAACCGTAACTGGTGAAGCACCTTCAAGGTCTGTACGCTTGATACGAGAGCCTGTTACTTCAATTTTCTCAATTTCATCAGCTGCTTCTTCTTCAGCTGAAAATGCTGACGTTGAAATTGTTGTTGCTGTAGCTGCACCAAACATCATCGCGATGCGAACAGCTTTAGCTATTTTACTATTGCTATACATATTTACTCCCTGGATCACTTTCGTGTCTCTAGTGTTTAAAATCAAGGCTATTTTGCCTTGTTTGTTTTTATTTTTGGTCATAGACCTAAACTATCGACCTAGATATTAAACTTAAAATTGTTAACGGGTCAACACAAATAGTTACGTTTTGATCTAACAAGTTACAATAATGACATACTAAAAAACAATAAAAAACAATAAAGCAAATAAAACAATGAGTTAAATTCATGTGAAAATATGTGTAATTTTACATATTAAAGTAAATCATGTTCGACAGGCACATTTTGAAAACTGAAGATAAAGTACTATAAACTAAGAAAACAGTAACTTATACCAACTAATAACATTCTAAGCAGCACGAAAAAATCAAATTGTAACAACTTTAGGAAAGGTATAGATAAAAAATTTAAAATACATAAATACGATCACTATGAACTTAAATTTATGAATATTGTAAACTTATACAGACGTTTATTAGTAAATATTGAAAGTTAATTTTTCGAAATAATTATCATTATCCAAAGCACTCACAGTTCTCTGTCATATTTATTTACTATTAAAAGTTAGGATAATATATTGGAAGTATTCCTCAACACACCAATTTATTAATATGTTGCGCTAATAACTTGTCTGCTTATTCTCATGATCTTAAATCACGAAAATGGCTATCTATTAAGCCCATTTTAAGGATAATCATGATCAAAGAAGTTGCGGTGATAAATATTCTGTACTTCTATTAAGGTGTAGGAAAGTAAGTATAAAAATAAATTAATTAGGCTGTTTGCGATAGTTTTTATTTTAATTAAAGTAAAAAACAGAGCAAAAGCTCTGTTTTAAAATAAACACAAATTAATAAATATCTAAATTAAAATGTATACTCTGCTGACATATAAAAAGTTCTACCTAAAACATCAGTATATCGAGGATCATAGCCAGCTTGATGACCTGCACCACCTGTACGTAGAGACATAGGAGGCTGCTTATCAAACAAGTTATTCATACCAAATGTAACATTCATATCATCATTAACGAAATAAGTAGTTGAATAATTTACAGTTGTGTAAGATGGAACACGCAACTGCACACCACCGCTAAAGTTAGTGCTAATATCACTAGCTAGGCGAATTCGAGATCCCCCCCCTGCATGGTATTGATCTTGATAGCCGCTTCGGTAATAAATGTTTAATGCATGTTCAAAATCATCATGGCTAAATGTATTAGCAATATTAATAATATTACGGAACGTTACTTGCTGATTATCACCAAACTTACCTAAACTTGAGTCAAATGTATTTTCGGTGCCGATACGTAAACGCTCACTTTCAATTATATACGTTCCTTTGAAAGATGTTTTCAGTGTACCAAAACCAAACTCATTTGTAATATTCATTCCCCAATCAATACCTTCATTATTTGACTCACCAATATTTACAGCAGCCTGAATAATAGCCAACTCATCTTTGCCAGTACCGCGGTTAAATTTAGTAGTGAATAAATTGCTATATGTTACTGGGTCACCAAATATTTGATCTTGTGTTAATCTGCGCACCTGATCTTCTAAGTCAACCTGCCACCAATCAAAGTTAAAACTAAATGAATTATCAGGAGCATAAACAAAACCAATTGATTTCTGCTCTGAAGTTTCAGGTTTTAATTCAGCAAAACCTTCTTGAAAAACGTTATATTGAAGTTTCTCATCAAAACAACCTGCAGCACGAGGATCACTTGCAGAGAACGGACAATCGTAAGCTGATGATGTTACGCCAAAATCAATCCGTGGCGCAGCAATTTCACGCATTGTTGCAGCTTTAAAGCCAGTGCCAATTGATGCTCGAATTAACCAATCGTCATTTGGACGGTAAGATACACTTAACTTATATGTGGTATCATTTTCATCCTTATTTACAGATTGATTGCCAGTTCTTCTTGAGTCAGTAATTTTACCTACATTGTCATAGCGTAACGCACCTGTTACTTCTAAACCTTCAAACACTGGCACTATAGTTTCTAAGTAAACACCATAGTTTTCACGCTCTAAATCAAACTCCGGCGAAGCTTCTTCAAACAAGATTATTTCATCTCTATTTGCGGCACTGATTGTTTGGTCGTATCCTTGCTTTCGAAAATCAAAGCCTGTACCAATGTATACGTCACCTGCAGGTAGTTCAAATATAGGCATTGACGCTTTACCTTCAACTGAAGCCAAGGTCGTTTTATTGCCAGACCACGCACCAGAATACATCGTATCCGCAACTAACTGATTTTGTTCTTCAGATAAATCTTCAGGCGGAACAAATATATTTACCGCACCAGACTCCAACAAAGAAATTAATTTATCTTCAATAGGGTAGCCGGTAACACGAGAGTTTGTTTGATCTGTTTCGGAGTAACTAACAGCAACATCATAAGTTAGATCCCCAATATCACCACGAATACCCGCAACAAAGCTCATTGAATCAGTTTGGTAATCATTAGTACGATTACCTCCTGGACGTGTACGCCAGCGAACGTCAACTTGATCTAATCCAGCAGCTAATTCTGCGTCAGTTAAGAATGGGATAATATTATCTTGTACTAATTGAGAATCGTTAGGAATACTAAATGCCCCGGTTGGATATGGGGCAATGCGAGATATTAAGCTAAAGTCAGAATATGAAGCTGTTGTATAGAACTCCATTTCGTCATTAATTTCAACAATACCTTGTACAAAAATATTATCACGCGTACTTTCAGGAAAAATTCGTAATGTTTCAGTAAAATCGTAAATACAAGTAGTGCCACTTGGTGCATTTTTATCCGCACATTGACCATTAGCTTCTTGATATGGATTAAAGCTTCGATCTGTACCATCTAAAAACGATACATAAGCATTACCAGGAATCGCATTCGCCGAAGTTCTTTGCCAAATTAAATCATTTCCCTGATAACTAAATGGTAAAATACCGGTTTTTGCAAAATCTCGTTGTGATGACTTAAGTTCATCTTGGCTATCATGGCTATAAGAAACCATAAAGTTATAACCATCAGAGTCTAAATCACCTATACCAGCAGTTATAGCGAAATTCTCACTACCACCACCACTTTCCTGTGGTCGGTCGATACGTGCATTTAGCTTAACTCCTTGAAAATCATCCTTCATGATGAAGTTAATAACACCGACAATTGCATCTGAACCATAAATAGCAGATGCCCCATCAGTCAACACATCGACTCGTTTAATCGCAGCAAGTGGTATAGAGTTTAGATCCACCGATGAACCAGAACCAGCCGACGCTAAACGGCGGCCATTCACTAAGACCAACGTATATTCGCCACCTAAATCACGAAGAGAAGCAGTTTGTTGGCCACCACCACCGCCACCAACAGAATCAGAAGCAGTTGTAAATCCTTGCATTTGCGGTATTTTTTGCATTAAATCTGGAACACTTGTTACCCCAGTTTTAGCTATATCGGCACTTGAAATACTTGTAATTGGCAATGAGCCTTCTATATCCGTTCGCTTGATACTAGAGCCGGTGATTTGGATACGTTCCACTTCTTGCTCTTCTTCTGCTGCTAATGCAGAAAAAATTGGCATAGTAGCCAATACCGAACTAGTGCTAAACATCAATGCTAGTTTTATTGACTTTGAAACTTTACTTTTACTGTACATTTTATTCTCCCTGCATCACAAAAGTGATGTCCATGTTCTAAAGTTCAAGACTATTATTTGTCTTGTTGAGCTCGTCATCTGCTGCAATACGATGAAAAACTATAGCAACAGTAAATAACGACTTACAGACATACTAATTGCACTGATATAGATAGAAAAACGAAATACATTTCAAAACATTACATGATGAAACATATCACTTACACTTGACAAAAATAAAATTAACAATAAAAATCTAAAACCTTTAAAATCAATAACTAAGCATAGAGTCATACCTGTTACATTTTTTCATCTATTTTTCTTCATAACTTAGTCCTGAAATATTTCGTCATAATAAATAGAAATTAAAAACATTAAAAAACAAAACGTTAAAAAAAACAAATTAAATTAAAAGAAATAAAACACACAACGAAACATTGATAAAATTGACATAACCCTTTTAAAATCAACAGATAAAAATTGCAAAATCATTATCAGAAAGATTTAGAAACACTTACATTTATGTAAATTATGTCTAATTGTTTCTCAGCAATAAAATTGCTTAAAAAATGCTCCTAAAATCAATACTTCACTGTGATATAATCCACTTCAATTTTTCCAATACATAATTTTTATGGTTATAGATCCTGTCTTAGATATAAGTTTATGGATAACATTGTGCAGTGTTGGCTTTATCGCAGGGCTTATCGATGCCATTGCTGGTGGCGGAGGTATGCTTACTGTTCCTACATTACTCACCTCTGGCTTACCACCGCACGTAGCTTTAGGTACAAATAAACTTGCTGCATCTTTTGGTTCATGTACTGCATCATTCGCTTTTTACCGAAAAAAACTCCTTAACCCTAAATATTGGCTATGGGCGATAATTGCGACAGCTATTGGCGCTATTGCTGGCACCATCATGGTTAACTTTCTATCTGTCGAGTTTCTGGATAAATACATCCCGGTATTAATAATTTTGACCGCGGTTTATACCTTAATTGCTAAATCCCCAAATTATGATGATCATGCTTTACCATTAAAGACATCTACAATTAAAATTAAACAGGTAATACAAGGCCTTGTGTTAGGGTTTTACGATGGTCTAGCAGGCCCTGGAACGGGGGCTTTTTGGGTAAGTTCATCAAATATTATTTATAAAATTGATATTCTATTAAGTTGCGGGTTAGCCCGGTTTACCAACTTCATTAGTAATTTTTGTAGTTTATTAACCTTTATTTATCTTGGCCATGTAAATTTTGTACTTGGCATTTCTATGGGGATTTTTATTATGCTTGGAGCGTGGGTTGGTGCTCATTGGGCAATTAAATTTGGCAGCAAGTTCATCCGTCCAGTTTTTATTACCGTTGTGATAGCAATGTCCGCGAATCTCGGTTATCAGGCTTGGTTAAATTAAAATAGGCTATATATGCAACCCGCTATTAATAAAATTCACCTAATTCTTGATCAATTAGCACAACAAGCAGCTGCTGCTGATGAATCCAATAAGCACTCAAAATCACATCGCCTAATTCAAGATAATGACATTTTTGCAGAAGGGTTATTTTCAACACACAGCGACTTATTTTTACCCTATATTTCAGAAGTAAAAAATAAAACCAATGAGTTGGCAAGGTTGTTAAGTGCACAAAAAAATAGCTTGGCACATAGTCGTTTATTAATAATCGAACAACAAATTTCAGCTATTCGTACGGCCTTAGACTCAAATCAAATAGTACACAAAGAAGCTGATCAACGTTTGGTTGCTATAAAAGCACGTAGATATAAGAAAGCAGCTCAAGCCGTTATGCAATCAAGTCATAACTTGCACAAAAAATTAGATGAAACAGTTGAGTTTGAACGTAGACTTTTAGAAATGATCCACGAAAGAGAACAACAGCGACAACAAGCAACAATCAAACAAGCTGCCCGTCTTTCAGAGGAAGTTTTAGCATTACACCAACGTTTAGGGCGTTGTCGCCAAGCAATTTCTAAATTAGAACGTGAAATAGAACAAACTAAAAAGTTCTAAATAGCACCTATATTTCTCTATTTTTTATAAAATATAAACATAACAGATGAAAACATTTCCAGTTTTCAGTAACCTAGCCTACGCTTAACCATATTTCTTTAACTTAAGGGTCTTTCCTATGAAAATTTCTGATGATATTCACAACTATTATGAAAAGCTAGTATCACAACATTTTGTTAACCTAAAATTAGAAGAAAAATATGATAGTGAATTTATTGCAGATTTAGTTTGTGTTGTATTGAATCAACTTCCTACTCGATATATCCGACATGAGGTTGATATGGCTTTTTATCTTCCAGCCTCAGAACGTTTTGAAATGGAAAATAATGTTAAAGTCGCTGTTGCTAAAGCACTGGAATTTATGAAAGAACATAGCTAATACTGCTGCATTAGCTTTTACAATTTACTTGCCTAGTATAATTTAACCTCAACTCGGTTTAATGAATGTCATAATATATTGATAATCAGTATTTTAATAAATCCGGTATCTCCAATGAAGTTAGTTAAGTGAATATCAAGGCGTTTATGTATCCGAATAGCGATCTATTCGGCACATCAACAACGTAGATAGGTGCTTAACTAGCTTTATTGGATAGCGTTGCTTAAGCCGAGTTGAGGTTATTTACTAGGCTTCATACCTTAATACCTAGCATAACAACCACCTTCTCATTTCTGACAAAATTTCGATGTGTGATTGCTTTCTAGTCTTGATCAATATTATTTTAATTAACGATGAGAGACAATATCAAACAGCATAAGGCTAAACTTTATGTTGGATATGACATGCATTTAAAAATAGATTCAATCTTAATATATACGCTATATCAAATACAAAAATAAGGAGATTAATGAAATCTTCGACGTTGAGATAAATAGGATATGAAGATTTAATTTGGGTGGCAACCCAATCAGCCACACTCCGGCACATGAGTCGTCTGCTGCGGTTGCTTCCTTCCGGACCTGGCCGAGTTCACAGAGTATCATTGCGAAGGGACCGAAAGGGTCACCATAGATGCGAATAAGGTATTTCCTTAAAGCGCGCGAATTATCGCTAATAGTATGTTCAGTTGCAAGCGCTAGTTGGTAAAATTAAACTGCTTGCGGATTTTTTGCACAAACATCTGCAAATATTTGCTTAAACTCAATTAATTCTTGCGAAATTTCGCCAGAAATATAAACCTCTTTATGAAAAAATATTTCTTTTTTTGCAAAATCAAAACTTACAGGAACAATGGGAATATTGCCCTGCTTAGCAATATGTAGAAATCCGGTTTTCCACTCAGTGGTTTTACTTCGAGTCCCTTCGGGTGCAAGCCCTAATATGAACTTATCATTACGCTTTAATTCTTGAACAATTTGCCCAACAACGCCATGACTATTACTTCTATCAACAGCTATCCCGCCGATAGCGGTTAATACTGACTTAACTGGCCAGCGAAATATGCTCGCCTTGCCCAAAAATGATACTTTCAGCTGCAAACTAAACATGGCAGCAATACCAATAAAAAAGTCCCAATTGGAGGTATGAGGTGCTACCGCAAGTATGAACTTAGGCTGGTTTGGAAGCTCACCACTAATAGTCCAGCCACACCAAGCTAATATTCTTTTAGCAAGACTATGTAGCAAGCCATATTTTCGTGTTGGAATGCAATCAGGTGTCGTAGGTATATTCATGTCAGTTACTCAGTGTTAACGAACGCGAGCGAACTTTTCATTAATTTCCAACATTACTGACTTAATCACCAGTAAATTTTCTTTTCCTAAGCGTAGCAATAACTTTTCAGCATCATCTAAAGACTCTAATGATTCATCTTTATATTTATACATAACACTTGGACGATTTAACTCGGGTAAGGTTTTAGGGATTTCCATATCTAACACTTTAGTGATGGCATCTTGTAATACATCGCCAAATTCATCTTCAGGATAACCCAGCTCTTGATACGCCTGATCTATCAATGGTTTTAATTCAACATACCATTGCACCAACATTTCACTATCCATTGAACGAAGTAAATCAACGTATAGGCTAAACCGGCGAGTATTGCTTTCATCCCATTGCCATTTAGATCCCTCTGGCGACTTTTCTTCTGTTGCTGAAAACTTAGCGTTAGGCGAAACTAATGGTGCATGCTCGTAAGCTAATGTGCCTTGGCTAAAGTTATCAGTAAAAACCACAAAACGACGGATCATATCTTCCGTCACCATTAACTTTAATAACTCTTTACGCCAAGTTAAGTTAGCTAACTTATCGCTAAACCACGAGTCACTTTCATCAAGAGTTGGTAGAATAATTTCCGGCTCAGTTTCTACTATCTCTTCAATAACTGGCTCAATTATCGGTTCAATAAATTCAGGCTCACTAGGCTCAGGGACAACCTCAGGTAATGGTGTAGGTTTCTCAATAGCAACAACTGGCGCTGTTGTAACGTTTTCTTTATCAGCGGCAATCACATAATAATAAACAACACATGTAATTATCGCAGCAATAATAATAGCGATAATTCCCCAAGGAGTTTGTTTTTGCTCTGTATTTTGTATTGACATAATAACCTTTATATTCAGTGAGTCAGGACTATCTAAACAATAATTTTTTTCTACTCTGTGAACGTTACAACTGAGCGTCCGCTTGGTTTTCAGGAAGCGCGGCAATAAATGCTGGCAACTGATTACAGTTTTCAACTACACGAACGATATGAGGGTAAGCAGTCATATCGAGTTTAAAACGGTTTGCGTTGTAAACCTGAGGTACCAAACAAATATCAGCCATAGTGACATCATCACCAAAACAAAACTCGCCAGCACTGGTTTCAAGCTGCTTTTCTATCGCGGCAAAACCAATATTCATCCAATGGTAGCTCCAAGCAAGCTTATCTTGTTCAGCTACTGACAAAGTTTTAACCAAGTATTGTTGTACTCGTAAATTATTCACGGGGTGAATTTCACAAGCAACATCAAGCGCCAGCGCTTTAACTTTAGCTTTTTCTGCAATGTTTGTCGGATAAATCGCCACAGCGGGATACTTTTCATCTAAGTAGTCAATAATGGCTAATGATTGGTTTAATGTTACATCTTCATCAACATAAGTAGGCACTAAATGTGTTGGGTTAAGCCCTGTATATGCTTCCTTGTGCTGTTCACCACCATCTTTCACCAAATGCACAGCAATAGATTCAAATGACAACGACTTTAAATGCATAACAATTCTAACGCGATAGGCTGCTGAAGAGCGCCAATAACCATATAACTTCATAATAAAATCTCAAAATAATACTAACTTAACGGGAAAATAAACGGTCTTTAGATTTTAACCGTTTTTTTATTAATATCGTAATCACGCAATTTGTTCGCTATTGCGGTGTGGCTCAAACCTAATTTTTTTGCAAGCTGTCGAGTACTTGGATACGCAGGATAAAGCTTACGTAATAAATCAGCTTCAAAATTCTTCACCGCGGCATCAAGTGTGCCTTCAAAATCTTGTTCTAAATAGCCATGTTCTCGGGTATAAGCTGGTAACTGCAAATGAGAGGTCATAATAATATTGCCCTCAATTAATGATACCGCACGAATAAGCACGTTCTCTAATTGCCTTACATTGCCTGGCCACGGGTAATGTTCAATAAATTCAAGACATTCCTTATCAAAAGAAATGTGTGTTTTACCAATACGTTGACCAAACTTAGCCACAAAAAGTTCCGCAAGCGGCACAATATCTGAACGTCGCTCTCTCAATGACGGAATATTCAAGCCCAATACGTTTAGGCGGTAATATAAATCTTCACGAAATTCACCTAACGAAACCATGTTCAGTAAATCTCGATTGGTAGAGCTGATAATACGTACGTTAACTTTGATTTCTTGTTCGTCATCGATACGTCTAAATGTGCCATGTTGAATGACTCGCAACACTTTAGTTTGCAATTTAGGTGACATTTCACCTACTTCATCAAAAAAGATTGTACCGCCGTCAGCCGATTCAAAAATACCTTTTTTACTATTTACCTCGCCAGCAGCTCCTGAGCCAAATAATTCAGTTTCAGCGGCATCATCTGGAAGCGCAGCACAACTTAAGGTCATAAACGGTTTATCAGCTCTGTCACTAGCACTATGACAAGCACGTGCTAGTAATTCTTTACCAGTGCCTGTTTCACCCACAATTAACATTGACGAATCAAGTAATGCCATGCGTTTTGATTCACGTAATAACTTACGCATTGAACTACTATTAGCTTGAATGCCGGCAAAATTGTTATCGCTAGCTTTTTTGAAAGCACTAATTTGCTGCCCTAACCTTGCTTCTGACTTGAGGATCAGTACAGCACCAGCAAGCACTTGTGCTTCATTGCCCTCAGCAACATGAATTGGAATAATATCGGCAACAAAGTCATCGTCCTGAAATTTAACACGACGAGTTTGTGCAAGCACTTCGTCACCATCAAGCCAACGGCTAATATTAAAGCCTTTAAGCCAATTGCTGACATGCTCATTGGTAATATTTTCAAGCGTATCACACATGATTTGCGCCGCAGTATTATTGACCATGCGGATTTGGCCTTTAGTATCAACAGAAATAAATGGGTCGGGAAAGGTTTTGACTAAGGTTTCAAATTCGTTTCGTTCACGCTCAGATGGCATGTAAGGCGTAGTTTTTACGTCAATAACACCATCAATTAGGCGTAACTGCGGCATAAAGTCTTGCAGTTCAGAAAACTCAAGATCAGGAATATTAATAAAAATTTTCCCTGGTTGTTTCAATTCAATACCGCGCAGATCAATACCGCGCTCTACAAATATTGCCAATACACTTTGTGCGATACCAACTCGGTCTTGGCAACCTATCTCTAAACGCATTTCATAACCTCAGGCAAACAACTAATTTCAATAACGCTATTGTAAACTAATTTTTACAACAAAAAAAAGCCCCCTGTAATAGGAGGCTAGTATTTATTGTTGTAAGCAAACATTACAGAAGTTGGTCTGTTTTCGCTGCACAAATGAAATCATTCTTATGAAGCCCTTTGATAGCGTGGGTCCACCATGTTACTTTCACTTTACCCCACTCTAATAAAATCGCTGGGTGGTGAAATTCTTCTTCTGCTAGTTCTGATACTTTATTCGCAAATGCCCAAGCTAATTTATAGTTTTTAAATTTATAAACTCGTTCTAACATCATAACGCCATTATTCACTTCAGGTACCCAATCAGGTATTTGACCTAATAAGCCTGCTAATTCGTCATCACTTACCTTTGGGGCATCAACCTGACATGCTTCACATTGTTGATTTGATAATTCGGCACTCATAAAATTTCCTTAACTTGCTTTTGATGTTGATTTTAATTCAAATTTTGGTGGGTGTAGACCAATTTCTCTTGCTTGTTCTACCAACGCCATAATGTCTTCTACTTCTAATTTGCGAATATTATCAAGGTCACTAACCTTTGAAAGCATGAAGTAGACTGGTTGTAGAATATCAATTCGATATTGAGTTCTAAGTACGTCTAATACATCAAGCGTCTTTCTCTCAACGTTTATGTCATTTAGCGCGTATTCCGTTTCAGTTGGTGAAGATAAAATACCACCACCGTATACGCGCAAACCTTCTGGCGTATCGAGCAAACCGAACTCAACGGTAAACCAATATAATCTTGCTAAAAACACTCTATCTTCTTTTGAAGCATTTAAGCCCATTTTTCCATAAGCTTGCGTGTAATCAGCAAATGAAGAGTTGGTTAATAATGGACAGTGACCATATATTTCATGAAAAATATCAGGTTCTTGCAGGTAATCAAACTCTTCACGAGAGCGAATAAACGTCGCTACAGGGAATTTCTTTTCAGACAGCAACCGGAAGAATTCACCAAAACCAATAAGTGCTGGTACAGGCTCACACATCCAGCCGGTTTCAGCCCTTAACACTTCGCTAACTTCTTCAAGCTGTGGAATTCTATCTAACGGCAGGTTTAGCTTTTCTAAACCAGCTACAAACTCATCACACGCAGTGTTTTTAACTGTTGATAACTGACGTGTTAGCAATTCTTGCCAAATCTTATTTTCTTCTGCAGACCAAGCAATAACACCCTGTTCATCTGCAACTTTGGAAACGTATTTAGTCGCTTTTCCCATTTTCTTAACCTTATATTAATATCAATTTATTGTTAATTTTGTTTTGATATTGTTGAGCTAATTTTGTTGCCTCAATACTAAGGCAACAAGGGTAGAAAAAGCACGATTTTTAAATCGACTGTTTTTTAAGCAGATTTTAAGAGTGTAAAATTTGTGTTACATTGAAATGTACAAAAGATATTTTTTACTAACAATATCAGGCCATTATTTTTTTGAAATGATTAACGTTTGCACCTGATTAACAATTTTTTGTCGAACTTGACCAAGCTTAGGCGCATCGCCATCAAAAGGAATAGGTCGGCACATATGCATAGCCTTTAGGCCTAATCTAGCCGTTAACATTCCGGCGCCAAGCCCTTGTGCCATGCGCGCAGATAACTTTCCTAACAACTCTGCCCCCAGTAAGTCTGCACCTAAATCAGCAACTAATTCACTTGCACCAGCATAAGCCATATTAAAAATAACTTGTTTGATTAACTTTACTCGACTCCAGTAACCTAACTTAAGTCCGTATAACGCCGCTATTTTATTCACCAAGCGTAAGTTTCGCCATAGCATGATTAGCATATCGATAATGGCAATTGGGCTTAATGCCACGAGCACAACAGATTCAGTTGAAAACTTAGCTATTTCTGCCATTGCTTTTTGGTCAACTTTTGAGAGTACATGGCGAGAATAAAGCTGCATTATTTCAGCTTCATTGAATTCTTCAATATTAAGCTCATGCCATTTACCTTGGTCATGCTCAGCTAAATCAATCGGTAAACGTTTAGTCAGTTTTTCACAAAATATTGCGGCGGAAATTTTGCCATCGTCATTGATAATATCATGAGCTTGTTGTTGCAATGTTTGCTGATGTTTAAATTGTCTTAAACCGGAGAACTCACGCCAAACAGCTCGCCCACAAACAACAGAAAGCCCAAGCAATAATGCACCATATAAGCCGGCGATAATTGGCGATTGACTAAAGCCAGTGATAAAAAACTGAACCGTTTCAATACCGACTAAAGTGGCAAATACCGCGGCTATTCCTCGCCAAAGCCATCGAGGTTTTTTAGCCTCTACAGGCATGTTTTCAATACTCACTTCAGGCTGTTCATTCGCAAGCCAATCACGTTCGTCGACGATTATTTGTGGAGTATTAGCTTTTATTGCATTATCGGTAACTTCAACTTCATCAAATAATATTTGCTGTTGATATTTTTCATCTAACTCGTTCATTTTAATTTATCTCCAAGCAAAAATTGTAAAACTTGATCCATACGCAGATGACTCAAACACTCATCTATATTTGCTGACTCTACAGGTGCAAAGGTGATGTAATTGAATGCTTGCTGTTGCCAATATTCAGCGTTAGGTATTGCAGCTGGCACGGTCCCCGGAAACAAGGTAATTTTTTTATCATTACTCAATTGCCTTCCCTGTATGACAGGAATATCTTTCCCTTGATAATGGCTTTTACCAACTTTAGTTGCTTTAACAGAGGCTAATGCCAATGTTTTCATCTTGATGGTATCAAAATTCAGTGCTTGCTTAGTTTGATAAACAAGCTTATTCAATAATGACACCAAATTATGGTGCTGTTCAGGTGTCACGTGATCAGCCTTTGTAGCGGCAAATAATAAGCGATCAATTTTTGGCGAAAACAGTCGAGACAATAAGCTCGATTGACCATATTGAAAACTTTTCATAATCATCGCCATGGCATTTTGTAAATCAGCAAAACTTTCAGAACCATTATTTAGCGGCGTTAAACAATCAGCTAAAACAATTTGTCGATCAAAATTAACAAAGTGTTCTTTATAGAAGCGGCGGATCACCCGCTCTTTATATTCAATATAACGGGCACGTAGCATACCGATATAACAGTCGTCATTCGCATTTTGGTAATCATTGCCGTCGACATTATCAAAATCAACAAACGGGAAGAATTGCAATATCGGAGCATCTTCTAGTTCACCCGGCAGAATAAACCGCCCAGGCTGAATAACTGAAAGCCCTAAGTTATGACGGTAATGCAACAACAGTTGAGTATATTCTTGCGACAGTTGTGCAAGTACATTCTCATCAACAGGAGCAAATGGGTCAAAAGTTTTAAGCTTTTCAATAAAACTCTGAGCTTTTTCAGCTCTAGGTGATTGCTTTAATAAAGCCGCCATTTGCTGCGACCATTCTTCATAGGTTTGCGATAACATGGGTAGGTCAAGTAACCACTCACCCGGATAATCGGTAATATCTATATATAAGGTTGCTGCTTCCGTGGCATATTTGAGTAAAGATTCTTTCGGCTGATAGCGAATCGCAATGCGCAACTCACTTATACCGTTAGTCGGCTCTGGCCATTTAGCTGGTGACTGACATAACGCATTCATTGCACCATCGTATTCAAAACGAGGTATGTGCAAATGTTTTTGTGGTACGCGTTTCGCCGCGATATAACGACCTTGATGAACAACGTTAAAAAAACTTAATTGCGAGTTGCTGCCTTCATTAAGTAATTGGTTGACCATTGAGGTTATAAAGGCGGTTTTGCCACTACGACTAAGCCCCGTTACCGCTAACGTAACATGTTGGTCAATTGAGCGATTAAGCAAGTCACCCGCTTTTTGTTTTAGCTTTTCTAATTGTTTTTTATTAATGAGTGCCATGTATAACTGCTATTTTGGTTCGTTGATTTTCTTGCGCGATAAGTATTTAAAAATTCGCAGAATGAAATTGTTCTAACGGAATAGTACGTGATTTGATGTTAGCGGTTTTTCTAATTAGGTTACAGTACTTTATCGAGCAATATTTTAACGACTAACACTTTACCTTTTATGATTAACGACAGAAGGTTTTAGGTAAAACACATTAATAAATATAGTTAAAATTGATATTGCCAGTCGACTTATTTGGCGAATATCATTAACAAACACGGTATTACGATAAAGCGTATGAACAGAAAAAAAGCGGCTAAGCCGCTTTTTCTTAAAGTTTATTAATTTCTCTAGAAACCGTAAACTCTGGCGATGTTACATAGTGCTCCATCACTCTTAATTCACGCTCTAGGGTTTTAAACTTACGTCTAATATCATGAAACGCTTGTTTAGGCGGCTCTCCTGCTTGCCAAATACGCGACTTCACTTTAATCGACTCATTCTCAAATTGCTCACCGCCACTTTGTTGCTGCGGCGCATGCTCTTGAGTTGGCGCATGATGGCCTGTTTGATTTCGTTGTGCATTGCGCTTGGCATTTGCTGCACTACCGGATTTTTTATCTAAAATAAACCAAGCAGCGATGTAGATTACAATAAACCAACCCATACCTAGCAACACACCTGAAACTACTAAAATACGTACTAACCAAGTTTCCCAGCCAAAATAGTCTGCAATACCTGCACAAACTCCAGCTAGCTTTCCTTGGCTCGTATTTCTATATAACTCACCTCGGCATTTGTTGGTCATACTTTATTTCTCCATTCAGGAGTTTCCGCATCTAAAATAGCTTCTAAGGTTTTAATTCTATCGGCCATTTTATCTGCTAACTCAGACAATTCGGACAGTTGAACATACTCTTCTTCACTGAAACCTTGGCTAATTTGACGTTTGCTTCGGTAATGTAATATCAACCAAATAGGTGCTACTACTATCATAAATATAATGACTGGAGCGACGATAATCTCTTCCATAATACTTCCCCTTAATTTGCACCTAATTCAGGTATATGCTGTTAACGTATGCTTATTTATTTTCTTTATTAGACTTCATTTTAGCTTTCAATTGGGCTAATTCATCATCAACTTTTTCATCTGATGCTAAATCAGCAATTTCGTCTGCTAATGATTTACTGCCCATATCATACGATTCAACTTGTGCTTCAATATCATCAATTTTACGCTCGTAGCGGTCAAATCGACTTAGCGCATCATTTACACGGTCGCTATCAATATTCTTTTTCACTTTTAAGCGTGAACTTGCCGTTTTCTCTCTCATGATAATAGCTTTTTGACGAGATTTTGCATCAGCAAGCTTTTCTTGCAATTGAGAGATCTCATCTTGCAGTTTAGATATATGCTCTTCAACATGCCCTAATTCATCACGTAAAGCGTCAGCACTCTCAACACATTTTTTCTTTTCCATTAATGCTGCACGAGCCAAATCATCACGGCCTTTACTTAACGCAAGTTCAGCTTTTTCTTGCCATTGAGTTGCATCGGCTTCAAAGCGGCTTGCTTGGCGTGCTAATTCTTTCTTATCTGCTAATGTTTTCGCTGATGAAGAACGAACTTCAACTAACGTGTCTTCCATTTCTTGTATGATCAAGCGCACCATTTTTGCAGGATCTTCTGCTTTATCTAATAAGTTGTTGATATTAGAATTAATGATATCTGTGAACCTTGAAAAAACACCCATAATTACTTCCTCGTTCAATAGTTTGCTTAAATTGTCTTGTTATTTACTATTCACGTTCTAAGCCATGTTTTCAAAAACACATAACGCATTGTAAATTAAAGAGATATTATTAATTAAAAAAACACTTCTATCTAAGCTATTAATAAAATACACTATTTGTTAGTGAAATAAACCAATTATTGGGTCAGTAAATGACACGTTTTAAGCAACAAGATAATCTCATTGGTCAATCCAACAGTTTTTTAGAAGTACTTGAGCAGATTTCACAAATTGCTCCTTTAAGCAAACCTGTACTTATTATAGGTGAACGAGGCACAGGTAAAGAGCTAGTCGCCGCCCGTTTGCACTACTTATCAAAACGTTGGGATCAAAATTATTTAAAGCTTAATTGTGCCGCGTTAAATGAAAACTTATTGGAAAGTGAGTTATTTGGTTATGACAGTGGCGCTTTTACAGGTGCCAGCAAACGCCATGAAGGACGATTTGAACGTGCTGATAACGGCACATTGTTTCTCGATGAAATTGCTAATACCACAGGTTTAATACAAGAAAAACTCCTCAGAGTGGTCGAATATGGTGAGTTTGAACGTGTCGGTGGCTCTAGAACCATTAAAACTAATGCTCGATTAATTGCCGCCACTAATGAAGATTTACCATCTATGGCTGAAGCAGGTGAGTTTCGCGCAGATTTACTCGATAGATTGGCGTTCGATGTTATCACCTTGCCGCCATTACGTGAGCGCTTAGACGATATTTTAGTACTTGCTGAGCACTTTGCTATTAACATGGCGCGAGAATTAGAGTTTGAACTTTTCAGTGGTTTTACCGAAAAAGCCAAACGCGCATTATTAGAATATCACTGGCCAGGAAATATTCGTGAACTTAAAAACGTGGTTGAACGCAGTGTTTATCGCTGTAACAACCCACATTTACCTGTACATGAACTAGTGATTGACCCATTTGAATCACCATATCGACCGTCAAAACGTATAAAAACTCAAGATCGCATCGTTGCAGCCCCAGCTATACCAGTAGCTGATGTAGATAGCACTACTGCCGCAACTCCAACTAAAATAGAGCAAGTAATACAGCCATTAACCAGTACTTTTGAGTTTCCATTGTCATTAAAGAATTTATCACAGAACTATGAGGTCGATTTGATCAAGTCTGCCTTAGCTAATTGCCAATATAATCAAAAGAAAACCGCAGACGCACTTGAATTGACCTATCATCAATTAAGGGGTTACTTAAAAAAATATAACCTGCTTGATTCTAGTGGTGCTGAAGAAGAATAAATAGCCATGTCCTATTCAAAATTTTCATACTTTTTGTCATTAATAGCATTTTCAACACTATTTGGCTGTGACACAAATGAAACGCTGTTATTGAGCGAAAAAAGCATTATTTATTGTAGTGAAGGCGCGCCAGAAAGTTTCAATCCTCAACTGGTAACGTCTGGCACCACTATCGATGCGACATCAAACCAATTGTACAATCGTTTGATTGAATTTGATCCAAATGATAACTCCATTATTCCTGCAATAGCTAAGTCGTGGCACGTGACGCGCGATGGTAAAATGGTGACTTTTTATTTACGCAAGGACGTCAACTTTCACCAAACAGCTTATTTCATTCCAACCAGAGCACTAAATGCTGATGATGTATTGTTCAGCTTTAATCGTATGCTTGACCCTGAAAATGAATATCACGAAGTGTCTGGTGGCAAATACCCATTTTTTCAAAATGCCCAATTAGATGATTTAATTGAAAGTGTTGAGAAAATAAACGACCACACCGTCCGTTTTAAATTGTCACAACCTGATAGTTCTTTTCTCGCCAATATTGGTGGCAACTCAGCGGTTATTTTATCAAAAGAATATTCAGAACATTTAATCGAATTGAATGCGATGCAAGAAATTGATATGTTTCCCATTGGCACCGGCCCTTTTAAATTCAAGCAATACAGTTCAGGAGCTTTTATTCGCTTTGAACCACATTCAAAATATTGGCAAGAACAATCACAGCTCAAACAATTAGTTTATGACATTACGCCAAGAGATACAGGGCGTTTAACAAAACTTTTAGCCGGTGAGTGCGATGTTATTGCTTACCCTATTGCCCATGAAAAAATTAAACAACACCCTGGCTTGGCTTTAGAGTCAGTTACCTCATTTAATGTCGGCTACTTTGGCTTTAACACCACTAAGCCGCCATTTGATAATCCATTAGTAAGAAAAGCAATATCTTACGCGATAAATAAGCAGGCAATTCTTGAAACGGTATATACTGGCCAGGCAGATATTGCCAATGGCTTGATACCAAGTTCATCGTGGGCTTATGACGACACGATTGAAAGCCAAGAATACTCAATTTCAAAAGCACAAAGTTTATTGGCACAAGCGGGTTATCCAGATGGGTTTGTAATGGACTTATGGGCAATGCCAGTGCAACGCGCTTACAACCCAGATGCGGTCACCATGGCTAAACTTATTCAAGCAGACTTACAAAAAATTAGTATTAAGGTAGATATTGTTTCTGATTACGAGTGGTCTACGTTTTTGCGAAAAATATCTGAAGGTGAGCATCAAAGTGTTTTGCTCGGTTGGTCAGCTGACCATCCAGATCCTGATAATTTTTTCTCTACATTACTTAGCTGCGTGTCGTCAGTCACAGGCAGTAATAGAACCTTTTGGTGTAACCAAGAGTTTGACCAACTTATTCAAAGTGCCTTACAAACAGATAACATTAATAGTCGTAAAGCGCTCTACTCAAAAGCACTTAAGCTAATTAATGAAGAAGTGCCACTTATCCCCATTGCGCATTCAAAAAGATACCAAGCAAGAGCAAACTCAGTAAGTGGCAAGCTTTTACGCTCTATTGGCGGTATAGACTTCAATGGAGTAACAAAAAACTAATATGTTTATTTTTACGTTACGTCGCTTTAATTTGTTCTTTTTCACTATGTTGCTATTAACTATTTTGTCTTTTAGCTTAAGTTTTTTATTCCCTGGTGAACAGTTAGTCAATTTAACAGGTCAAATTAATGCAACACCTGAACAGTTGGCTTTTTTAGCAAATGAATATCAGCATCAAGCTGGTTTTATTACTCAGTACTTTAGCTATGTTAGCCATTTATTTAATGGTGATATGGGCTATTCAATGGCAAGCCATCTGCCCGTCGCCACTGAAATTCTTAACCGTTTACCTGCGACTATTGAACTTACTAGTGTTGCACTGTTAGTGGCAATGTTTGTCGGAATTCCTATTGGTTTTTTTGCTGCTATTTATCATCGTAAAACACCTGACAATATAATTTTAGGGGTAGCCATGATTGGGTACTCGGTGCCAGTTTTTTGGCTAGGAATACTGGCGATATTAGTCTTTTCCATACAGTTAGGTTGGCTCCCCTCTGCAGGACAAATTAGTCTTTTATTTGAAATTGAACATGTCACTGGCTTACAGCTTATTGATATTTTGTTAAGTGATAGTCCATACAAATGGCAAGCTTTTATTGATGCAACCCGTCACCTTATTTTACCGGTGATAGTTGTCGCACTTGCTCCAGCCACTATATTTATGCGCTTGGCACGTACGGCAATGCTTGAAGTACTGGAGACGCACTATATTAAAGCGGCAAAAGCAAAAGGATTAACCTTTTGGCAAATCATATACCGACACGCGATGCGTAATGCTTTTATTAAGGTTATTCGAGATGTAGGTTTACAATTCGCCAATCTCGTAACAATTGCAATGGTAACTGAAGTGATATTTAGCTGGCCGGGTATCGGGCGCTGGTTAATTGAAAGTATTTATCAACGAGATTACACCGCTATTCAAGGCGGCTTAATTGTTCTATCAACTTTTATCTTTATTGTTCATATTATTATCGACTTTGTTTATGCAGCACTTAACCCATTAGCTCGGGAGCCTCGTCATGGCGCGTGATAAAATATATCAAGAAGAGGAGTTTCCAACGCCACTAATGCAATTGTGGCATAACTTTAAGCAACCACCAGTTGTTGTCATTGGTTTTGGTTGTTTTCTGTTTTTAATTGTTTTGGCAATATTATCCAGTTTAATTACTCCCTACTCACCAATCGAAAACCATTTAAATGATCTATTGCTTCCCCCTGCATGGAGCAATGACGGTAATGTTAGCTTTCTATTAGGCACCGATAACCTTGGTCGAGATATGCTCTCTCGTTTAATTCATGGTACATCGTTAACTTTTGGCTTAAGTATAATCGTTGTTATGGCATCGTTAATTATCGGAGTAATTATTGGCTCACTAGCGGCTTTAACTAAGGGGGTTAAATCGAGTTTTCTTAATCATTTTCTTGATGTTATTTTATCAATCCCTTCTTTGCTGTTAGCAATTGTTATTGTCGCTATACTTGGCCCCGGCTTAGAGAATACCTTGTGGGCTATCATCATGGTTTTAATCCCGCAATTTGTTCATATTACTCGTAATGCAGTCAAAGAAGAGTTTACAAAAGATTATGTTTTAGCCTCGCGATTAGACGGCGCGAATTCTTTTCGAATTCTACGCTATTCTGTATTTCCCAATATCATCGAAAAACTTATCAGCCAAGCAACATTAGCTCAATCCGCAGCCATTCTTGATATTGCCGCTTTAGGATTTTTAGGACTGGGGGCTCCAATTCCAATGCCAGAATGGGGGGCAATGTTAGCCAACGGCATCGACTTATTTTATATCGCCCCTTGGACGGTTTACCTGCCAGGATTAGCTATTTTATTTTCGGTTATAGCAACGAATTTAGTAGGTGAAGGCATGCGCCATGCCCTGAAAGTGCGCAAGGAAAACTAATGAATTTAATTGATATTCGTAACCTTTCAATCGAACTTCAAACAGCTACTAAACCAATATTAGCCGTTGACCGCGTTAACCTAACCATGAAAGAAGGTGAAGTGCGGGGTTTAGTGGGCGAGTCTGGCTCTGGGAAGTCACTTTTGGCACAAGCAATTGTTGGGGTATTAGATGATAAATGGAAAGTGGATGCTGACCGCTTTCATTGGCGTGGCCAAGATCTCATGCGTTTATCGCTCGAAGAACGAAAAGTCATCATTTCCAAAGATGTTGCGATGATATTTCAAGAACCGATGGCTTGTTTAGATCCAACAACAACTATCGGCGAACAATTAGAAGAGGCGGTTGATACTGAGCAACTTACGGGCTTTTTTTGGCAAAAAAGACAACAACGAAAACAAGCCGCTATTACGTTGTTGCATAAGGTTGGTATCAAAAAGCATGAAGTGTGTGTAAAAAGCTTTCCCCATCAACTTACTGATGCACTATGTCAACGTGTAATGATCGCAATGGCGTTAGCACGCCGCCCTATTTTGCTAATTGCAGATGAGCCTACAGCAGCAATGGAAAGTACCAATCAAGGGCAAATATTTCGATTATTAGCCAGCCTTAATCAACTTAAAAATATGTCGATATTATTAATCAGCCATGATCTAGAAAATGTTACTCATTGGACAAATTCAATCACAGTTATGTACAGCGGACAATTTGTTGAAGCAGGTACAACGGAGCAGATATTTAACCAACCGTACCACCCTTATACGCGTGCGCTTGTCGATAGTAGTCCAAAAGCGAATATGCAAATTCCGAATAAGTCACGACTAATGACACTACCCGGCAGTATTCCTATTCTGCAGCATTTACCTATCGGCTGTCGATTGGGTCCACGTTGTCCTAGGGCACAACAAAAATGTGTCCGTGCACCAAAAATAAAGAACTTTCATGGCCAGCAAGTCAGCTGCCACTTCCCATTGAAGGATAATTACTCGTGAGTAAAGTACTATTACAAGTAATCAATCTTAGTAAAAATTACAAAGACAAAAATTACTGGCTTAATCGTAAAAGTGTTGCTGCATTAGCGCCCCTGTCATTTGATATTATGGCACACAAAACCTTGGCGATTGTCGGTGAAACCGGCTCAGGGAAGTCTACGCTTGCAAAACTATTGGTAGGTGCTGAACTGCCAAGTACAGGCCAAATTCGCCTCAATGGTCAAACGCTAGAGCCAGGAAACTTTAAACAACGCTGTCAGCATGTTCGAATGATATTTCAAGACTCTGGCACAACATTAAATCCTAGTCTTACCATTGAGCAGTTGCTTGATGAACCCTTGCAACTAAATACAGACTTAGATGAAGGCGCTCGTCATCAATTAATCAGAGAAACATTGCACAAGGTTGGTTTGTTAGCAGATCATATGAGCTTCTATCCGCACATGTTCTCTGGCGGTCAAAAACAGAGGATATCATTAGCACGAGCTATTATCTTAAAGCCTCAGGTTATTATTCTTGATGAAGCACTTGCATCACTTGATCCCTCTTTACGTTCTCAAATGATAAACTTACTGTTAGATTTACAACAGCAAATGGGACTTGCCTTTATTCTGATTTCTCATAACCTAGGTATTGTCAGACACTTTAGTGACGAGATGATTGTGCTGTGTAAGGGTGAGGTGTTAGAAGTAGGAAAAACAACTGAAGTATTGCAAAGACCTAAACACAAATACACTAAAAAACTAATAATGAGTCAACACTTTCAATTATTACACCGATAAATTTAAAGATTAAACGCCTAAATCTACCAGCTAAGAGCCAAGTAATAAATAAACTTCAATCAGATGATATCGAAGACGTGAGGCTTATCTAACGAAAGCAATGCTATTTTAGCAGCAACAATCGATAATGCCTGAACGTTGACTATCATCACTTTACTCATTGCGTGTTGTGAGCCCTTAGTCCCTCAGAACTTATCTATATCTTCAGTTCTACATTTAAGTCTGACTAGCAAGCCTATTAGCTAAAATAAGCGCTATTGCACGCTATGTTTTAATATCAGCAGTTAGTATCAGTAATTAGTACCAACAATTAATATTATCTTCACTAAAATGAAACTCGAATGGTGTTAACACAACAAGCACCGTTGGATAGGCTTTTCAATGGTTTAGAAAACAAAAAACCAGCCTACTGGCTGGTTTTAAAATGTGACATTAGCTGTCTATATCTTTGATCAACTCACTTTAAAAAATGGGCTAATTAATATTGTGATGTTGGTGCTGCTACTTCGCGACGAATGATTTCAGCATCAGTTTTCAATGACTCTACATAACTTAAGTAAGCCGCTTGAGCTAATTGTTGTGTTAGTTGTTGAGTTAAGTTAGGTGAATCTTTAGCTTCGCCAACATTTACCGCTTGTACTTCTAACACGGCTAAATCGCCATTGCTTAAATTTACCGTCGCGGCAGAAACTGCGCCTTCACTCGGACGAGGTAATTTAAATGCTTCACGAGCTAAGCTAGCATCTAAGCCACTGCCAACACGTACAACTGCTGCTTTAACTTCCATCGTTGCGCCAATTGCTGCTAATTGCTCAGTAATATCAGCGCCTGACTGAAATGATGCTAATAATTCATCGGCAACAGTTTGCGCTTTTTCAGACGCTTTTTGTGCAACTAAAATGTCTTTAATTTGTGTAGTCACTTCTGCAAGTGGCTTCACGTTTGCTTCTTGATATTCATTTAAGCGTAAAACAATCGCTAAACTATCATTCACTTCAATAATATCAGAGTTCAATTGTTCGCTAAGTACAATATCTGAAAACGCAGCTTCAATTGCACTACCATTGAAAGGTTCAGCATTTGCACCACGAGATAACCAATCTGACGTTTTAACAGTAGCGTTAATTGCACCAGCAGCATCTTCTAAACTATCAGGAAATTCAAAACTCAAGCGAGCAACTTCTTGCTGAAGTTCAAAGAACTTATCTTGTGCTTTTTCGCTTTTAGCTTCTGCGATCAGCGCTTCTCGAACATCACTTAAACTTTGTGTTTTTTCTTCTTTATAGTCCGTTAATTTAATAATGTGGAAACCAAACTCAGTTTTAACCACTTCACTAACACTTCCTATATCAGTTAAAGCAAATGCTGCATTGTCGAATGCTTCGTCCATTACACCAGCTTCAATCCACTCTAAATCACCGCCATTCTCACCACTGAAGGTATCGGCTGAGTTTTCTTTAGCAAGTGTTGCAAAGTCTTCGCCAGCATTAACTTTAACAAGCAAAGCTTCAGCTGATGCTTTCGCTAAGACTTCATCATCACCAAACTCAACTAGAATATGAGCAACGCGACGCTGTGCATCTTCACGGTAACGGCTAATATTGTCATTATAATAAGCTTCTACATCTGCATCAGTTAGTGAAACTGTTGCTGCGATATCATTAACATCTAACGCAATGTAGTTAACTTTTACTTTTTCTTGATTTTCAAAGCGTGATTGGTTTGCTAGATAATATTGATTAACTTCTTCGTCTGTTAATTCAATTTCTGCTTTAAATTGCTCAGCACTGATAGTGGCAAAGCGAATATCACGTTGTTGATTTTGTAATGCAGTGAACATACCTTCTTGGTAAGGTAAGCTAAACTCACTTGCTACCAAAGCTTGTGTTAATTGACGACGTGTCATTTCAACACGTAAATAATCACGGAAGTCTGAAGACTGATAAAAGCCAGCTTGATTGATCATCGCTAGATAACGGTTGTTATCAAAAACACCATCAACTTGGAATTCAGGCATGTTACGAATAGTATCTTTAATTCGTTCATCAGCTACGCGGATAGCTAAAACTTCTGAGTTTTGATCAACCAGTTTTTGATTAATTAAGTTATCCAATACGCCTTGACGAAAATTACTCATGTAACTTGCATCTGCTGAAAGCGTTTCAAACATATCGCCAAACTGCTGCGCCATGCGGTTACGCTGTGCTTGATAAGCTTTATTAAACTCATCTTGCGATATTTTCTCGCCATTAACATCAGCCACTGATGTATCAACTGAGTTGCTGTAACTACCAATACCGGCGACGGCGAAGGTTAAAATAATAAAACCAAGAATAATCTTAGCCGTTAATCCTTGAGAGCTTTCTCGAATATCTTCTAACATCTTTATCTCTTTACACGAGGGAGTTGTACTTTCCGGGCGATTTTATTTGCAGTATTTATATACCGCTATTTTACCGAAAAATAGAAGTTTGCTTTGTAATGACACGATATTTGTACAAATTAACATCGCGTTTAACTAGGCTATTTTACTAAGTTACAGGTTTAAAAATCGCAATTTGAACGGGCATGTTAGCCCAATAATTATCAAAATGAAACTCTTTTACCACGACGAAGAAATAACGGTTAAATATGCAGCATTCATTAACCACATTTCATTATTTATCAAGGGCTGTACTTTCACTTTATATTTAACAAAAAAAAGAGTAAGTCATAAAAATATGACTTACTCTCGTTAAACTATCTGCAGTGAACTTAAGTTTAAAACTTAAGTAATGCTAGGCACCAATAGTTAATATACAAACCTAATTAACAACATTGAGACTATTTATAAAACTACTTTTTATTTAAAATGTCGTCTAAATTAGCTTGCTCTTTAGATGAAAGCGCCAACTCATTCGCTTTGCCTTTACTACGCTTACGTAAGACAAATATAACACTTAAAGCAAAACCTAAAATAACCACTATTGGACCAAACCATAAAATATAAGTTTGTTTTTTCAATTGTGGACGGTATAAAACAAAATCACCGTAACGATAAACCATAAAGTCGATAATTTCTTGGTCTGTTTTACCTTCTTGCAACAAGTTATATAAGTTCTTACGCAAATCTACAGCAATTTTTGCATTTGAATCAGCAAGATTTTGATTTTGACATTTTGGGCAACGTAATTCTTTCGATAAAATTTGAAAGCGTAACTTAGTTGCTTCATCTTTAAATTTGAATGTTTCAACAGGACCCGCACTCGCGCTACCAATCCACAACACACTTAATAATAATAATACGCTCATTACCAAGTGTAGAAAACTAGGTAAACCTAACGTATTTTTATCCATGCCTATTTGCATATTTAGCTGCATATTAAGAAGCTCCTTGCGCCATTTCTGCTTCAATGGTTTCAATTAAAGGCAGAAATTCTTTTTTCCAAACCATATCATTGATTGGGCCCGCGAATCGCTTGCGAATAATACCAGTATGATCAATAACAAAAGTTTCAGGAGCGCCGAAAACGCCAATATCTAAACCTAAAGCGCCCTGCTCATCAAAAATTGAAAATACATAAGGGTCATCATATTGCTTTAACCATCTCATCGCTGAGCTAAGCTCATCAGTAAAGTTAAGGCCATATAATTTAACGCGCGGATTACGCGAAATATTTAGCAAGTAAGGGTGTTCATATTTACACTGAATACACCATGTTGCCCATACGTTAAGTAAAACAATATTACCCTTAAGGTCATCTCGGCCCACTTGCTTTTCTGTTGCTTTTAACATCGGCAATGAAAAATCAGGTAAAGGCTTACCTATCATTGCTGATGGCATTGCTTGCGGATTTAAAAATAAACCTCGATACAGCAATACACCTAGTAGAACAAATAAAATTAATGGTATAAAACGAATAATACTTTTCACTAATTTATGCCTCTTGCAAAACGGTTGGAGTAACTTGACTTTTTTTACGTTCAGTCGCTAATACACGTTTACGGTAACGTTTACTTAAAATGGCTAAAAATCCACCTAACGCCATAAAGAACCCGCCTAACCATATCCAAACAATAAATGGCTTATAATACAAGCGCATTGACCAAGAGTTTTGTCCTAATGGGTCGCCTAAGGCAACATAAATATCACGCCATAACGTTGTATGTATGCCCGCTTCAGTCATCCCCATTGTTTGTACTTTATAAGTACGTTGTTCAGGATTTAGTAAAGTCACAAATTCACCGTCTAAGGAAACATTAATTTGCCCCTGTATTGCCGTATAATTTGGACCAACAACATTTTTTGTACCAGCATATTCTATGGTATAACCTGATAAATCAACTGTTTCACCCGGTGACATTCTAACGTTAACTTCATGTTCATACGAAGAAACCATAGTAATGCCAATAACTGTAATCGCGATACCAGCATGGGCAACGGCCATACCAATATGATTTAATGGTACGGCTGAAAACTTCCAGCGACCATCAGCTTGTTTAGCATTATTCAGCACATCTTTTAAAACTGCCATGACAATCCAACAGCCAAGTGTCATACCAACAAACACCATAAAGTTAAATTCACCACCGAATATAAATGGCCAAGCAGCACCAAACAGTACACTAAATATAGAAATTAGGTTTAAGTGCTTAGATAATTCACCTTTACGTGCTTTTTTCCAGCGAATAAGAGGTCCAATGCCCATAAAAATAAATAGCGCTATCATCATAGGAATAAATACCGCATTAAAGTATGGCGCACCTACAGATATTTTCCCCATGCCCATGGCATCAATAATAAGTGGGTATAAAGTACCTAATAAAATGGTCACCGTTGCAGTAATTAAAATCGACATGGCAATTAAAATCGTGTTTTCACGCGAATATGCAGTAAAACGACTTGGACTACTAACATTGGTTGCACGAAATGCATAAAGAGTTAATGAGCCACCAACAGCTAACGCAAGTAAAGCGAGTAAGTAAAAGCCTCGTCCAGGATCAACAGCAAATGAATGTACTGACGTGATAACCCCAGAACGAACCAAAAACGCACCAAGTAAATTTAACGAAAAGGTAAATATCGCCAGTAATAATGTCCAATGCTTGAAGGTATTACGCTGCTCTGTTACCGCAAGCGCATGAATTAACGCCGTACCAGCAAGCCAAGGCATAAATGAAACGTTTTCTACTGGATCCCAAAACCACCAGCCACCCCAGCCAAGTTCGTAGTACGCCCACCAACTACCTAAAGCAATACCAACAGATAAGAAAGACCACGCAGCAACAGTCCAAGGACGTGACCAACGCGCCCAAGCAGCATCCATTTTACCTGACATCAAAGCGGCAATAGCAAAAGCAAAGGCAACAGAAAAACCAACATAGCCCATATACAACATTGGTGGGTGAATAATTAAACCAATATCTTGTAGCAATGGATTTAAATCGCGCCCTTCCATAGGAAAGTTAGGTAATAAGCGCTCAAAAGGGTTTGAAGTTAATAAAGTAAATAGAATAAAACCGACGGCAATCATGCCCATAACGGCTAATACGCGAGCAACAAATTCGCGTTCTAATTGCTTGCTAAATACACCTACAGCAAAGGTCCATGCAGTTAAGGCAAATACCCAGAACAACATCGAACCTTCATGTCCGCCCCAAACAGCACTAATTTTAAAGTAGTAAGGTAATAAGCTATTCGAGTGATTGGCAATATATTTAACTGAGAAATCATCAACCGTGAAACTATAGGCTAATATACAAATACTAATGGTTAAAAATAGAAACAAGCCAAAACTCAAGGGTTTGGCACTGTTTATCAGTTGCTGATTATTCTGCGCTACACCAATTAACGGCACGATGCTTAAACATAACGCAAACGCTAATCCGATAATGAGGGCGAAATGGCCGAGCTCTGGGATCATGATAATTCCTGTAAATTAATGTCAAAACATTATAGTGCTAAGTTTAGCTGATATTGCTTAGCGACCACTAGCTTCAAATCAAATATTATGTAATTAAGTCATGCCGAAAATGTTACTTAAATCAATTTTTCGGCATTTATTATTAAAAATAACTACTGAACTTGGGTAGATATTTCCATTGTGATTGCGTCTTTTTGCGTACTCGCAATATCAAGTAATTCCGCTTTGAAATCGCCAGGCTTAATACCTACGCTACCTTTCATAGAAACAACCGCATAAACACTAACTCTGTCTACACTACTTAACTTCATTTGTTGCGTCATTGCTTGCGAGTCATCTAAAGTAATACGCGTTGGCAAATCACTAGCTTTGATTTTCACAGCAGCTAAAGGCATACGTGGCCCATTGGCCGCAACCGCATAAATAAAGACAGTCTTATCTTCACTATTCATCAACTCTTCTTGCACGTTTGGCGCTAAAGCCACGTTAACAACTATTCGCGGTAATGAATCATCAACACTATTTTCTACTCCAGAAGCTGCCATTTCGCCACTAATACGCATTTGGTTTTTAGCTTCTTCAACCGCTCCTGTTAGGGCTTGAACACTAATACCAGGACGACCGCTATTCAATACAGTTTCCCAATATTTTACCGCACTAGCAAAATCGCTATTACTAAAGCTATCCATACCCAATAAAATATTGGTCGATGCATCTAAGGCATCAAGTGCAAGTGCTTTATCAATAACGGCTTGTATTTCACTGTTGATACGCTGATCATTTTTGTAGTACATAGCCTGAGCTTTTGGCCCTAATAATTCAGCATGGTCGCCGACTTCTGCCATAACAGTGTCAAACGCCTTAATCGCATTATCAAACTCACCTGCAGATATATATGCTTGACCTAAGCTAAACCACGCTTGGGTATTTTTCGGGTCTTTTTCTACATCAGCTTCTAATTGCTGTAAATGCACAGCGAGCATTTGTTCAGGTGGCAATTGGCCATGTGGGTCTTCATTCGACACCATTGGAGAACTAATTTGTGGATAAGCGCCAACAACCATATAGGTGTATAAACTCAAACTGACAATGGCAAAAGCTATAGCAATTGGCCATAGTACAGATCTACCTTGACTAACTTCTTCTTGCGTTTGATTAGGATCAACGTCTTGTACAAGTGTTTTGTCTAACTCGGCCTTTAGCTGAGTATAACTTTCTTGTTCGATACTACCTTCCGCTAAATCATTTTCTAAATTAGCTAAATGTTCATGGTAAAGAGTGACATTTGTTTCCTGACGAATATTAGTATTTTCGGCACCAATAGTGTTTTTAGGTGTCGCAAAAATTCGCCATACAATGAGTAATACAATTACTATAAAAAATAGAATTGCTAGCCAGAATGTAGTCATATTAATTAATTTATACCTATGATTATCAAATAAAACGTTTCTATAACTCACGGTGAAACGAAATAACAATGTTCAACACGTATCATAAACTTACGCGGTGCAAGATTAACAACTCTGTGATGCTTTTCCTAGTTATAGATTGTAATAATACCTGTCTATCGTTATCGAATATTATAACTTTTAATAACAAGGTTTTTATTACTGCACGCTAACAATGCCAACCTTTAAAGTTAGCGTAATATACCACTAAAAGGTTCCGGTGCTAACGTCTGTTGCCCAGCTTCAACGCAAAGATTGACCAAGGTCAAAATTAACAAATATGATTAAAGTCACAGAGATTTTACGATCAACAAGTAAATAAATGAATAATGAGGTGTTTATAATATGGAAGTAAGAAAGTAGAGAAATGAAATTTAGAAATAATTAAGCCGCTAAAAAGCGGCTTAATTTATAATCTTTAGCAAAGGCTATTGATTAGTTACACGCATCTTTAAGTGCTTTACCAGCTTTGAAAGATGGGATTTTAGCTGCTGCGATTTCAATAGTCGCGCCAGTTTGTGGGTTGCGGCCTGTGCGTGCTGCGCGGTCACGTACTGAGAAAGTACCAAAACCAACTAATGCAACTTGTTCGCCGCCTTTTAACTCTTCTGTAACTGCTTCGATAAATGAATCTAACGCGCGGCCAGCCGCAGCTTTAGAAATGTCAGCACCAGCAGCAATCTTCTCGATTAATTGAGATTTATTCACAGTGTATTCCCCTTCAATTGTTATTATTCAGCGCTATCTTCTGTTTTAGCGTCCTGCGGAAACTTTTATATCAAGCTTCTTTTTGAACATCAAGCACTGAGTTAAAGAAAACTAAAAATATTGATAATTATTTTTATCTTTACTATACCCCTTATGTATAGGGGCTTTAGCGTTATTAGCGTCATTAACTTACCATAGTTTCGGCGTTTGAAAAGCGTTAATTGCATTTTTTTCAAGTTTTTTCACTTTTTTTGCAAAAAACGCTGTTTTTCCACTCATTTAGCCGTCTATTTGCCACTTATCGATTGGATGTTCTAACGCTAGTTTAAGTACATCTTCAATCCATTTAACCGGATGAATGGCTAAATCGGCTTTCACATTATCCGGAATTTCCTTCAAATCGCGTTCATTATCCTTTGGAATGATGACCGTTTTAATACCACCACGATGAGCGGCGAGTAATTTTTCTTTCAAGCCGCCAATTGCAAGCACTTCGCCACGTAAAGTTATTTCACCCGTCATAGCAACATCAGCTTTTACAGGATTACCAGTTAAACTTGATACCAAAGCGGTACACATACCAACACCAGCACTTGGTCCGTCTTTAGGCGTAGCCCCTTCAGGAACATGAACATGAATATCACGTTTTTCATGGAAATCTTCATTAATGCGTAGTTTTTCAGTGCGACTTCGAACAACAGTCATCGCCGCTTGAATAGATTCCTGCATAACGTCACCAAGCGAGCCTGTGTAACTTAATTTACCTTTACCAGGTACAGAAGCTGTTTCTATCGTTAGCAGCTCTCCACCGACTTGTGTCCATGCTAAACCAGTAACCAAACCAATACGGTTTTCATCATCTGCTTTTCCGTAATCAAAGCGTTGTACACCAAGAAACTCAGATAAGTTCTCTTGACTGATAGTGACTTGCTTTGTATCTTTTTCTAACAAAATTGATTTAACGGCTTTACGACACAACTTAGAAATTTCTCGTTCAAGCGCACGCACACCGGCTTCACGAGTGTAATAGCGAATAATGCCGATAATCGCGCTGTCTTCAATGGTAATTTCTTTACTCTTTAAACCATTACGTTCAATTTGTTTATTAACTAAATGGCTTTTGGCAATGTTTAGCTTTTCGTCTTCGGTATAACCAGATAGACGAATCACTTCCATACGGTCAAGTAACGGCCCTGGAATATCCATGCTATTTGACGTAGCAACAAACATCACATCAGATAAGTCGTAGTCAACTTCTAAATAATGGTCATTAAAACTACTGTTTTGCTCTGGATCTAGTACTTCTAATAATGCTGAAGCTGGATCACCTCGCATGTCAGAGGCCATTTTATCAATTTCATCAAGTAAGAATAATGGGTTCTTAACACCAACTTTGGCAATTTTCTGAATCAACTTACCTGGCAATGATCCAATATAGGTTCTTCTGTGGCCACGAATTTCAGCTTCATCACGTACACCGCCCAATGCCATACGAACGTATTTACGCCCCGTTGAATGCGCAATAGATTGTCCTAATGATGTTTTACCGACACCTGGAGGCCCTACTAAACACAAAATAGGTCCTTTTAACTGACTAACACGTTGCTGTACGGCCAAATACTCTAAAATGCGTTCTTTAACTTTATCCAAACCGTAATGGTCTTTATCCAATACTTCTTGTGCCAGCTTAAGGTTACGCTTTAGTTTGCTGCGTTTTTTCCAAGGAACACTGATCATCCAATCAATATAGCTGCGTACTACTGTCGCTTCAGCTGACATTGGCGACATCATTTTCAGCTTTTTCAATTCTGTTAAGGTTTTTTCTTTTGCCTCTTTCGGCATCTGAGCTTCTTCGATCTGTTTTTCTATTTGCTCAGCTTCATTAGCACCTTCTTCGTCATCGCCTAATTCTTTTTGAATCGCTTTCATTTGCTCATTCAAATAGTATTCACGTTGACTCTTTTCCATTTGCTTTTTAACGCGAGTACGTATTTTTTTCTCAACTTGTAATAAGTCTATTTCACCTTCCATTAACGCCATTAAATATTCAAGACGTTCTGAAACATTGATGATTTCAAGTACTTTTTGCTTATCAACTAATTTCAATGGCATATGTGCTGCCATGGTATCAGCCAATTGTTCTGCATCATCGATACCTGAAACAGAAGTTAATACTTCCGGTGGTATTTTCTTGTTTAGTTTTACATAGCCTTCAAACTGAGAAATAGCTGAGCGAATTAACACTTCAGTACTGTCGTCAGGTTCGCCTTCCACACTTAAGTAAGTTGCGTTGGCAGTAAAGTACTCATCAGTTTCAACAAATTCATTAATGCTTGCACGGCGTGCTCCCTCGACTAATACCTTAACAGTACCATCAGGTAATTTAAGCATCTGTAAAATGGTGGCAACTGTTCCTGTTTGATACAGATCATCTTGTGTTGGCTCATCAACTGCGGCATCTTTTTGGGCAACAAGAAGAATTTGTTTATCGTTTTCATTGGCAATATCTAAACAGCGAATCGATTTTTCGCGACCAACAAATAATGGGATCACCATTTGCGGATAGACAACAACATCACGCAAGGCTAATACGGGAATTTCTACTACGCCAGATAACTCTTTAGTCATTGGTTACTCTCTCGGTGAATAGTATGATGTGATTTAAGGATATGTATTTGTATATGGGGCGTTTGATATTACTTTCAACTGAAGAACAAAAAAAAGTGACGTTAATCATCAAGACTAACGCCACTTCATATTACTTTATGCTGCAGTTTTTATTCCGAAGACGCTTTATCTTGTTGCGTTTCATAAATAATAATTGGCTTAGACTCACCTTTAATTACGGTTTCATCTACCACAACTTTCGCGGCATTTTCCATTGAAGGCAGTTCATACATTGTTTCAAGCAATACACCTTCAACAATAGAGCGTAAACCACGAGCACCGGTTTTTCGAACCATAGCTTTATGAGCAATTGCTTTTAAGGCATCTTCTCTAAACTCAAGCTCCACTTTTTCCATATCAAAAAGCGCAGTAAATTGCTTAGTTAAAGCATTTTTTGGCTCTTGAAGAATTTGGATAAGCGCTGCTTCGTCTAATTCAGTCAATGTTGCAACAACAGGTAAACGACCAATAAATTCTGGGATCAAACCATATTTAACTAAATCTTCAGGCTCGACGTCTTGAAAACGTTGAGTTAAAGTTTTCTCATCATCTTTACCACGAACTGTTGCACCAAAACCAATACCAGTACCGGTATGACAACGTTGTTCAACAACCTTATCAAGGCCCGCAAATGCGCCACCACAGATAAATAAAATTTTAGAGGTGTCCACTTGCAAAAACTCTTGCTGTGGATGCTTACGACCACCTTGAGGCGGTACAGAAGCAATAGTACCTTCAATCAACTTCAATAATGCTTGTTGAACACCTTCACCAGACACATCACGTGTGATTGATGGGTTATCAGACTTACGTGAAATTTTATCAATTTCATCAATGTAAACAATACCACGCTGAGCTTTCTCAACGTCGTAGTCACATTTTTGTAATAACTTCTGAATAATGTTTTCAACATCTTCACCAACATAACCAGCTTCAGTTAATGTTGTTGCATCTGCCATCGTAAACGGCACATCAAGTAAGCGTGCTAATGTTTGCGCTAATAGTGTTTTACCACTACCGGTTGGGCCAATAAGTAAAATATTACTTTTACTTAATTCAACCCCATTATGAGAGTCGCCATTACGCAAGCGTTTGTAATGGTTATACACCGCTACCGCAAGAACTTTTTTGGCGTGCTCTTGCCCGATAACATAGTCATCTAAGCTTTCACGAATTTCAATTGGCGTTGGTAAGCTTTCTTTATCTTGCTTAGGCGCGATTTCTTTAATTTCTTCTCGAATAATATCGTTGCATAGCTCGACACATTCATCACAAACAAAGACTGAAGGACCTGCAATTAACTTACGTACTTCATGCTGACTTTTACCACAGAATGAGCAATACAGTAACTTACCGTCATCACCGTCACCTGTTTTCATATCGGTCATACGGTACCTCTAATATTTAAATTTTTTACAAACTGTTTTTAACACTAATAGTCATTAGTATTTCACAAATCGCGTAAATAACAACGCGAATAACAAAGAAGACCGTTATTTATCGATTCTTTGTTCTAATATGGCATCAACTAAACCATATTCAACCGCACTTTCTGCACTGAGGAAGTTATCACGGTCTGTATCTTCTGATACTTTATCTAATGGCTGGTCTGTATGCTCCGCCATTAAACGATTAAGCTTTTCTTTAATGTATAGAATTTCTTTTGCATGAATTTCAAAATCAGACGCTTGACCTTGGAAACCACCTAGTGGTTGATGGATCATAACTCTGGCATTTGGCAAGCAATAACGTTTACCTTTTTCACCACCTGATAAAAGAAATGCACCCATGCTAGCCGCTTGGCCAATACATACTGTACTTACGTTTGGCTTAATGAACTTCATGGTATCGTAAATAGCCATACCCGCAGTAACTGAGCCACCTGGCGAGTTAATGTATAGGTAAATATCTTTGTCTGGACTTTCTGATTCTAAAAATAGCATTTGAGCAACAATTAAGTTGGCCATATGGTCTTCAACTTGACCACAAAGGAAGATAACGCGTTCTTTTAGTAATCTTGAATAAATATCGTAAGAGCGCTCGCCTTTTGCGGTTTGCTCAACAACCATAGGTACTAAAGCGCTTTCGGTAACACTAGTTAAATCGTGAGAATTATTGTGAGAAGTAAACAACTAACTTTCCTTTTAATAAAAAAATGGCTCATATGTCCCCATATAAGCCATTTAAGCGATTGCTCAACAGAATGTCAATCTAAAAGGTCTATTTACCTTCAGGATTCATGATATCTTTGAAACTTGCTTTTTTGTCTGCAACTTTAGCGCTTTCAAGTAACAACTCAACAGCTTGCTCTTCTAGTGCAACATTTTGCATTTGTTGAGCAAGTTCTTTGTTAGTTTTGTAGTACTCGATAACTTCAGATGGGTCTTCGTAAGCAGAAGCCGCTGACTCAATAAGTTCAGTTACTTTAGCTTCGTCAACTTTTAATTCGTTAACCTTGATTACTTCACCTAAAAGCAAACCAGTTTTTACACGACGCTTAGCTTGTTCTTCGAACATCTCAGCTGGTAATTCTGGTAAGTTGTTCGGATCCATTTGGCCAGCAAAGCGTTGCAATGCTTGCTTGCGTAACACTTCAACTTCTTGAGCAACTAATGCAGCAGGAATGTCTAATTCACTAACTTCAAGTAAACCTTCGATTACTTGCTCTTTAACCTTAGCTTTTACTGCTTGGTTAAGTTCACGAGCCATGTTTTTGCCAACTTCTTCACGAAGAGCAGCAACACCACCTTCTTCTACACCGAATAATTTCGCAAATTCTTCGTCAATTTCAGGTAAAATTGGACCTTCAGTTTTGTGAACTACAATATCAAACTCTGCGTCTTTACCTTTAAGCTGTTCAGCATGGTAATCGTCAGGGAAAGTTACTGTGATAGTTTTTTCTTCGCCAGCTTTCATGCCCGTGATTTCTTTTTCGAAACCAGGGATCATACGACCAGAACCTAATTCAAGATCAAAACCTTCAGCTTTGCCGCCTTCGAATTCTTCGCCATCAACACGGCCATTGAAATCGATAGTTAGCTTGTCGCCTTTTTTAGTTTTACGTTTGTTTTCTTTCCACGTTTTGTGCTGGTTTTGTAAAGTTTCAAACATTTCGTCTAAATCTTCATCAGTCACTTCAACAGCTGGACGTTCAACAGCAATTTTATCTAAATCTTTTAAAGCTACTTCAGGGTAAACTTCAAACGTTGCTTCAAACTCAAGAGCTTTGCCAACTTCATTGCTTTTAGCAACAAATTCAGGGCGACCTGCTGGGTTTAATTTCTCAGCAACAATCGCGTCAACAAAGTTACGTTGCATTAATTCACCAGCAACTTCTTGGCGAACTGATTGGCCGTAACGCTTTTGAATAACTGATGGTGGTACTTTGCCAGGACGGAAACCATTAATACGCTGGGTCTTTCCGATATGGCGAAGACGGTTTTTAACTTCAACATCTACTGTTTCGGCAGGAACTGAAATCGAAATACGACGTCCCAAACCTTCTGTAGTCTCAACTGAAACTTGCATTTAATTACCTCAAAAACTTAGCGTAAGTACGCTTCTTATTAACGCATCTAATATATTCAATATTGCTTTTATTTAAAGCAATATTTGCAGCTTGCCAGCATTTGCTAACAAAGCTCGGAAAATCCGAATAAAGATGTTCAGATTAAAATAATGACGCGAAATTATAGCGGTGCTTTAAACAAGAGTCGAGTAATGAACGAAAATAAATTGAAAAATTATTACAGAGGGAATTATTTTGAACTTAAGAAGTTTATTTCTAATGAATTTTTTGAGGATTTTTATTGAATTTTTTTGTAACGAAAGTGGTCGGTGATGCAAGATTCGAACTTGCGACCCCTTGGACCCAAACCAAGTGCGCTACCAAGCTGCGCTAATCACCGACATATTGTTAAAAAAGCTTGCTCTCTCAACGGGGGCGGATATTACCTAGTTGCCCGTTGCGCGTCAAACACTTTTTTTAAATAAATGTTTGTTCGCTCACTTTTACAGCATCTTGATTAAAATAACACTAATATCATCGGAAAAAAGGAAATTACATATGTTTTTAGCAGCAATTAAATTCAAAAGCACTTTTAATAGTTCTTTAGCGTTCTTTTCTATAATTACCTTTTCTAATATGCGAAAATGATCACGTTTTTAACCTTTTTGTGAAGTATTATGACTGCAGCGCTAATTGACGGTAAGTTGATCGCCCAACAACTACGCCATTCTATTAAAGATAAAGTACAAAAACGCATAGACGAGGGGTTACGTGCTCCAGGTTTAGCGGTAATTCTTGTGGGTAGCGATCCCGCATCACAAGTTTATGTGGGGAGCAAACGTAAAGCATGTGAAGAAGTAGGATTTGTTTCTCGCTCTTATGACTTACCACCAAGCACTTCCCAAGGCGAATTATTCACCTTAATTGACCAATTAAATAATGATGATGAAATTGATGGTATTCTTGTACAGCTACCATTACCTGAAGGATTAGACGCCAATTTAATTATCGAACACATCAATCCTAAAAAAGATGTTGATGGTTTTCATCCTAATAACGTCGGTAAGTTAGCGTTACGTCAACCTGGTCTTCGCCCATGTACTCCAAAGGGTATTATGGAGTTAATCACATCAACTGGCGTCTCACCACATGGTTTAGAAGCGGTTGTTGTTGGCGCGTCCAATATCGTTGGTCGACCTATGACATTAGAGTTGTTGTTAGCGGGTTGTACCGTGACGACAACTCATCGATTCACTAAAGACTTAGAAAACAAAGTTCGAAATGCTGATTTACTAGTCGTAGCCGTCGGTAAACCTGAGTTTATTCCAGGAGAATGGATTAAAGAAGGCGCTATTATTATCGATGTTGGCATCAACCGACTAGATAATGGCAAGCTTGTAGGCGATGTTGGTTTTGCAAAAGCAAAAGAAAGTGCCAGCCACATTACACCTGTTCCGGGTGGCGTAGGCCCTATGACAGTAGCAAGCTTAATTGAGAATACTTTAATTGCCTGTGAAGAATTCCATAGTTAATTACAAGCAATTTAGCGGCAATAGATTATATTAAAAAAGTCAGTATCTTAGATACTGGCTTTTTTAGTTTTAAGTAAGTGCTTTGTACTTATATCAAATCACAATGCCATCACATAATGATGAAAGGCGTGCTTTTAGCCTTTACGCCAAGTCGTTTTACCTGCACTGTCTTCTAATATAACGTTTAATGCTGCTAACTTATCACGAGCATCATCAGCCATTGCCCAGTCTTTATTAGCACGAGCTTCATTACGCTGCACAATTAACGCTTCAATTTCTGCTACTTCATCGGTATCACCGCTTCCACCTTGTAAAAAATCTTCAGGTGAATTTTGCGCAACACCTAAAACTTCACCTAATGAAACAAGAATAAAGGCAAGTTTACCGGCTGCTGTAGCATCATCAGCTTTAACACGATTTATTTCTTTTGCTAATTCAAATAATACTGGCATTGCTTCAGGACAATTGAAATCATCATTCATGGCTTTTTCAAAACGTTCAACGTATTCATTGCCTTTTAGCTCGACCTTAATGGGCGCAACATCACGTAAAGCGGTATAAATTCGCTCTAAGCTTGCACGTGCTTGCGTTAAATTATCTTGTGAATAATTCAACTGGCTACGGTAATGGCTAGAAGTTAAAAAGAAACGCACAGATTCCGCGTCATATTCATCCAGTACGCTACGTAAAGTGAAAAAGTTGTTTAATGACTTTGACATTTTTTCTTTATTAATTTGTACCATACCGCCATGCATCCAGTAATTTACGTATGGCGTATCGTAGGCACAGCATGATTGTGCTATTTCATTTTCATGATGTGGAAACTGTAAATCTGAGCCACCGCCGTGAATATCAAAATGCTCACCTAAGTGCTTACTGTTCATGGCTGAACATTCAATATGCCAACCTGGACGACCTTTGCCCCATGGAGATTCCCAGCTAGGCTCATCAGGCTTAGCCATTTTCCATAAAACGAAATCTAGTGGGCTGCGTTTGGCTTCATCTACATCAACACGAGAGCCGGCTTGCAGCATATCTAAATTCTGTAAACTCAATTTACCGTAATTTTCATAGCTACTAACGTCAAACATAACATCGCCATTACTAGCAACATAGGCATGTTTGCGTTCTATAAGACGCTCAACTAAAGCAATAATTTCGTCCATATGGCCAGTAACTGTCGGCGCAATGTCTGGGCGCATAATATTAAGATCATCAAAATCTTGATACATTTGTTCAGTCATACGTAACGTTAATGACTCACAACTTTCACCATTTTCATTAGCGCGCTTAATAATCTTGTCATCAACATCAGTAATGTTTCTAACATGCGTTAAATCGTAACCTAAATATTTAAAGTATCGGGCGATAATATCGAATGCTACATAGGTTCTCGCGTGGCCAATATGGCAACGGTCATAAATGGTAATACCACAAACATACAAACCTACCTTATTGGAAGTGATTGGCTTAAAAACTTCTTTTTTCCTGCTTAAGGTATTATAAATTTGTAACATAACGGCACTTTTTCCTATGTAATATGAATACTTAATTGAGTTCTAACATTCTCACAGCGAGAATTAGCGCAATTGTACCCCATGTATTGCTGTGAATCATTAGCTTGGTTAAATTTGCCGAGAAATAGACAATGAAATTTTGCCGAGAAATATTCAATTGATTAAGTTACAATTCGCGCAATTAAATTTCTTTCTTATTTACGAGAACTCAAATGATCACATTTAAAACAACGTTAGGCGATATTCAAATCGAACTAGATTTTGACAACGCACCTGTTACTGCTAAAAACTTTCAACAATACGCTGAAGATGGTTTCTTCAACGGCACTATTTTTCACCGTGTAATTAAAGGTTTTATGGCACAAGGCGGCGGTTTTGCTTCAGGTATGGGCGAAAAAGACACGCGTGTAAGCATTGAAAACGAAGCAAATAATGGTTTAACCAACGCTCGTGGTACTTTAGCCATGGCACGTACACAAGACCCACATTCGGCATCAGCACAGTTTTTCATTAACTTAGCTGATAACGATTTCCTTAACTTTAAAAGTGAAGACGTGCAAGGCTGGGGTTACTGTGTATTTGGTAAAGTTGTTGAAGGTATGGATGTTGTCGACAAAATGACGTTAGTTGATACCGGTCGTATGGGTTTTCATGACGATGTACCAAAAGAAGAAATTTTGATCGAAGAAACAATCGTAGCGTAATTTTAGCTTAGCGACGAAAACTCTATGAGCGAATCTTCTCATAAGGTCACTAAATCAGCATTAACTTACTTTATTGCTGATTTACACCTAGCCCAAAACAGGCCCGATATTACGGCCTGTTTTTTGTCTTTTTTACAAAATGATGCACCCAAAGCCGAAGTTTTATATATTCTTGGTGATTTGTTTGAATATTGGGTCGGTGATGACGACGACAGTTCATTTATATTAGAAATATCCCAAGCAATAAAAAACCTTTCAAACCTTGGTTGTAAAATTTACTTTATTCATGGTAATCGTGACTTTTTGCTCGGTAAACGATTTGCAAAGCAATCAGGTATGGAATTACTACCTGAAATCACCTTAATCGACTTATACGGCAAACCTGTGGTTATCATGCATGGTGATACACTATGTACGCGTGATGTTGGCTATCAAAAATTTCGTAAAAAATCTCGAAGTTGGTGGTGGCAAGCCATTATTAAAAGTTTACCGCTAAGCGTTCGACGAAAAATCGCCAATAACTACCGCGACCAAAGTGCGTCAGCAACAGCAATGAAATCACAAGATATTATGGATGTTACTGAAAGTGAAGTAGTAGACTGCTTGAGCCAGCATCAAAGTCAGTTAATGATTCATGGCCATACTCATCGCCCTGACATTCATGACATTGTTGTCAATAATCAAGCCGCACAGCGTATTGTACTGGGTGATTGGTACGAACAAGGAGCGTGGCTAAAGGCGACGCCCGACTCGATTGAGTTACTGAGTAGTCCGTTTGAATTAAGCAAGCAATAAAAGTCTATTTACTGCTCTGAATATCTTCATTCTTTCACGTCCATGTGAGCGCTGTATTCTATCATTCCTGAATACAAAAACGCCTAAGTATTTGCTTAGGCGTTTTATTGATCGCTTTACCAAACAATTAAGTTATTTAGTTATTTAGTTATTTAGCCATTTCGCTATTAACCCAGTCATTAACGCGACGTTCTAGAATTGCTAATGGCATTGCACCACCACCTAAAATAGTATCGTGGAAGCCTCGAATATCGAAACGGTCGCCAAGTGCTTTTTTAGCATTTTCGCGCAACTCAATAATTTTTAACATACCAATTTTGTATGACGTTGCTTGACCAGGTAATACTAAGTAACGGCGTACTTCAGAAATAATAGCTTCTTCTGCAATCGGCGTTTTTTCTTTAAAATAAGCAATAGCTTGCTCTTCAGTCCAACCTTTTGTGTGTAAGCCAGTATCAACAACCAAACGTACAGCACGCCACATTTCATTCACTAAACGGCCAAAGTCAGAAAAGTCATTTTCATATGCGCCCATCTCTTTTGCCAATAGTTCTGCATATAAACCCCAACCTTCACTATAAGCAGTAAAACTTGCTTGCGTTCTAAATTGTGGTACTGAGGTTAGCTCTTGCGCAATTGATATTTGCATATGATGCCCAGGGTTACCTTCATGGTAAGCAACACCTTCCATTTCATTTTTTGGCATTGATGACATATCAGATAAATGTGCATAATAAACACCAGGACGACTACCATCTGGCGTACCAGGGTTGTAGTGTTGCGCCGCACCGTCTTGCTCTCTGAATGCTTCAACACGTTTAACCACTAAATCAGCTTTTGGTAAAATACCAAAATATTCTGGTAGTAGTTTATTAATAACACTTAAGTATGCGTCAGTGTCAGTTATATAACCTTCACGGCCATCATCAGTATTTGGATAAAAGAATTGCTCATCGGTTTTAATAAAATTAAAGAATGCTTGTAAATCACCTTCAAAACCAACGCGCTCTTTAATCGCGATCATTTCATTGGTGATACGAGCAACTTCTTTTAAGCCAATTTCATGAATTTCAACGGCTGATAAATCAGTCGTTGTTGAAACACCGATCATATGGTCATAGAAAGCTTTACCATTGTTTTGCGTAGAAACACCTGTAGGGTTGCTAGCGGTATTTACAATATCACTTTCAAACCAAGCAATTAATGCTTGGTAACTAGGTAAAAATGCCTTAAGTAGTTGTGCTTTTGCATCTGCTTTTAACGTTTGAGCTTGCTCTGCAGTAATTTTTTCAGCATCAACTAAACCTTTGATCTTTCTTTGTACGTCCATCCAAAGCGGTGAGTCTGTTGCTTCTTCTGCAGTTGAAAATGGTAGGCCAGAGATCAAATTATTAGACTGTTCAATAACACCTTCATAAGCAAATTTAGGTGGGCGAGTACCCGCTTCAGCATTTTCTTTTGCGCGTACTAATAATTGATCAATTGCAGTGCTTATACCACCAATACGTTTAATATACGCTTGCATATCACTTAACTCATCAACACGATGAAAGTTAATTAAAAATTGCGCGGCAAACGCTTGAATACCATTAAACTGCGTAAAAATATAACCGTTTTTGTTAAACGCTTGACCGGCTTGGTCCTTTTCATTTTGATAAACCCAAATATCGTATGAAATTTTCGCTTCAGCGGTTAGCTTGTTGTAATCAAAGCTAGACTTTAACTCTTCAACTGTTTTTGCTTGCCATGCTAAATGCTTTTTCTCAAATGCTTCTGACATATCGTTCATTTGGTCGTATTTTTCTTTACGTCCTAAAAACGTCAACATAATAGGGCTACTTTGCAATTGCTCTTCATATTTAATTGCAAACCATTCATTTAAGCGTTGTGATTCACTTAGTTTATTTTTCTGAGCCGTTTGAGCTACTGACGCTTCAGCTACAGAAGGTTGTGTGGTTGAAGTAGGTGTTGAACTATTAGGTTGGCAGGCAGATAAACAGGCCACAGCTCCAACTAATGCAATCATAGAACGCATTCTATATTTTCCTTATTATTATAGTAATTCTTATGTGAATAGAGGACGTATTAATAACGCCTGCTCGCATAGTAGCGACTTATCTAAACAATTAAAAATAGTAAGTAACAATATTCATAATTTGTTACCTAAAACGTTAGTTGGACATATTGCGGTACCCTTAACTTATGTTCGTCGGTACACCACTATGAAATTTAAAATCGTTATCAGGGCTAGTCATTAATTCTGCTTCAACTTCTGCAAAGTGAGCAATTCGGTTATCGACCTTTTCAGCTTGCTCAGGGCCGGCAATTTCTTTTGCTAACGTTAAGTAATCTTGATAATGACGTGCTTCTGAGCGCAATAACGAAATATAAAAGTCACCTAAGCGTTTATCAACATGTGGCGCAAGTTTAGCAAAGCGTTCACAAGATCTCGCTTCGATATAAGCGCCAACAATTAATTTATCGATAAGTGCATCAGGTTCAAATGTTTTGACATGGGTAAGCATGCCTTTGGCATAACGACACGGTGTAATACTACGATATTCAATGCCATATTCATCCATGATTTCTAACACTTGGTAAAAATGGTGCAACTCTTCTTTAATCAGCAATACCATTTTATCAATTAAGCTTTGGCCATAAGACGAATCAGCTTTTGGAATGACTGATTTCGTTAATTTATTTTTTGCCGCTAACGTACGCCAGTCGCCTTCTCGTTTGTAAATAAGCGTTTCAAATGGCTGTAACCAAGCTAAAAGTGCATCACCACTTGGTTTATCAACAACGTATTTTCGAATCAAAAACATAGCGGATTGTGCTGCTTTAAGCTCACAAATAAGGTGATCGATTAATATAATGGGTAAATTTTCAGCTTTAATTGCTTCGTCAATCCACGCATCAGGTGTTTCACATTTTAGGAATGACATGATGGGTGCTAGTAATTCTTTGGTCGACATTGAAAAAACTCTTCACGATAACATTTAGGATTAGTTGAATTTTATCATAGGCATATTGTGAGGACTTTGATTATTTACAAGAAACGTAATTCCGCCGCAATATTTGCCACTAAATAGATATATTTCAAAACCGTTATTTAGACGATAACGTTCAGATTTATCAATTGAAACTATTCAGAAGATAGCTTGGTATTATTCATCAAAGTTTGCAATAACCGCTAAAAATTGCTCACCATATTTTTCTAGTTTACTCAAACCAACCCCGCTAACACCAAGCAACTCTTCTTTAGTCGTAGGGTTCATGTTGATCATTTCCATCATGGTACTGTCATGAAAAACGGTAAAAGGCGGAACGCCGTGCTCGTCTGCCAATTGCTTTCTTAATACTCTTAACGCCTGCCATAAAGGCTGTGCCTTTTCGGGTATTACGGTAGCTGATTTCGAAACTTTTTTCTTCTTGGTTTTAGCAATATTATCTTTTCGTAGTTCAATACTTTCTTCACCACGCAGTAACGGGCGGCATTGGTCGGTAAGTTTAAATGCACCAAAACTGTCCATATCGGCATAAATATAGCCACGAGAAACTAACTGTCGATATACCGAGTGCCATTGATGAATATCTAACTCAGTGCCAATTGCAAAGGTACTCAGTTGTTGATGTTGAAACTGCTCAACTTTGGCTGTGCTCTTCCCCAACAACACATCGATAAGGTGATTAACACCAAAGCGTTGCCCAGTGCGGTATACACAACTCAGCGCTTTACATGCAGCATCAGTGCCGTCCCACTTTTCCACTGGCGTAATACAGGTGTCGCAATTTCCGCAAGGCTTGGCAAGATGTTCAGCAAAATAATGTAGTAAAGTTTGTCGTCGACAAGTTGTGACCTCACAAAGCCCTAGCATTGCATCTAAGCGTTGACGTTCAATGCGTTTTTGCTGCTCACCAGCTTCAGACTTATCTAACATTTGTTTAAGTTTAATGACATCTTGTAGACCATAAACCATCCAAGCATTAGCCGCTTGGCCATCACGCCCTGCCCGGCCAGTTTCTTGGTAATAAGATTCAATACTTTTCGGTAAATCAAGGTGAGCAACAAAGCGCACATCGGGTTTATCAATCCCCATACCAAAAGCTATCGTCGCCACGATAATAATGCTGTCTTCTCGTAGGAAACGATTTTGATGATTTTCTTTTACGTCGGTAGCTAAGCCGGCATGGTAAGGCAAAGCTTGTAAACCTTGCTGACATAACCATTTTGCCGTTTCTTCGGTTTTCTTACGAGATAAACAATAAATAATACCGGCGTCATTTTCGTGTTCACTGCGAATAAAACTTAGTAATTGCTGCCGTGCATTTTGTTTTTGACCAATACGATATTGAATATTTGGCCGATCGAATCCGGCAACAAAATGTTTAGCATCATCAAGCTGCAGCCTTGCACTAATTTCTTTATGGGTACGGGGATCTGCGGTCGCCGTTAAAGCTATACGAGGAATCGAGGGAAATTGCTGATGTAATAATGATAACTGTAAATAATCAGCTCTAAAGTCATGTCCCCATTGAGATACACAGTGCGCTTCATCAATAGCAAATAAAGCAATAGGACATTGCTGAAGTAACGATAACATCCGAGCTTGCGTTAAACGTTCTGGCGCAATATACAGTAAATCTAATTGCCCTTGCATCAATGCTTGTTCAACATCGTTAGCTTGTTGATGGTCTAGTGATGAGTTTAAGAAACTGGCGTTAACACCTAGCTGTGTTAGTGCATTGACCTGATCTTGCATTAAAGCGATGAGCGGAGAAATGACAATCGCACAACCTGGACGAATAAGCGCAGGCACTTGATAACACAATGACTTACCACCACCCGTTGGCATTAGCACTAAAGCATTGTCACCACTTAAAATAGTGTCAATTACTTCATCCTGAGGGCTTCTAAATTCGGCATAGCCAAAAACAGTATTCAGTACCGATAATGCTGTGTTATTCATTGGGAGCTACGATAGATGACAATTTAAGAGTTTTAACATGCCAGTTGATTTTTTACTATTGAATACTTACTAGAAATATTTGCTTCATGCATAATTTCGCCAATAAAATAAAATAAGAAAAGTAAAACAAGATAATGTCTTTGATTGGCCCTATAAGGGCATAGGTTACTATGATAATGAAGCAGTAATATTTTCGAGTAATAGCCAGTCGGATTGCGACCAATAAAGTTATTTTAACCAGCGCAGCGTAGTAACAACTGAATAGAATTGCTCAACGTGTGTGTTTAATTTCGCATTAGCTATCAAAGTGCTATTTTAATAGCTGAAACCATTCTCAGGTATAATTGTTATATCGTAACTCGTTAATCAAAAGTTTTTGCCAAATACCATTAACCATATTAAAGCTGAAACAATTAAAATTTAATCATTTCGCTTTCTATAGTTAAACGTTAATTACCCTGTCGGGCGATAAAAGCTAAAGAGTGCTGATTAAAAACATCTGGGTTTTCAACATTACACACGTGACCACACTTGCTAATAGTGTGTAGTAAACTGTTTTTATGCTTTTGAACCATTTCTTTTACTGGCCCAAGAAACATGTGATCTTCTTTACCCATAATATAAAGAATAGGAATATCAATTTCTTTCTCTTTAAAGTGACGCATTAAAGGGTTCACATCCATAGCCAACTTAAACCAACGAAGAAACTCTTTCTGACACAAACGTTTTGCTTCACGAACGAATAAAAGTCGAGATTCTTTATGGCGTTTTCTCGGCATCATAATAAAAGCAAATAATCGATATAACCACATGTATGGTAAACAATGCTTAAAGAAATTCCCGAGGTACACTAGGGTATTACTGCGGGTGTTAAAACGCGTAATAGCGCCACCTAAAACCATACTTGAAACGTATTCAGGGGCAATTTCAGCAATATTACGAATGATAATAGTGCCCAAAGAAATGCCAACAAAATGCGCGCTAGCAATGTTGTTATGATCTAAAACATCAATAATATCTTCAGATACTTTGTTGAATGAGTAATTACCATCAACAAACGTTTTAACAAGATGCCCTGATTTCCCATGACCACGAAGATCGAGTAAAAGAACATTATATTCTTTTTGATAAGCTCTGAGCTGACGGAACCATATTGCCGAGCTTCCACCAGCACCATGGACAAAAACAACCCATACTTTACTGGTTTTATGTGGAAAAATAGTATGAAAAAGAATTGATTTGCTCATTATTGCAAGCTACCTGACACTTAGTTATTCAACCCGAAAGCCAGTTAGTATAACCAAGTTAAAAAAAAATCTCTTATTAAGTTATCACTCTCCTTGCAATTTCCTCTGCTATTTTTTGATTAGCACGCCAAAGTCGTTATTGCGTATACGGTTACAGCGACTTTCATATTCATTTAAATAAATATTCCGTCTAAGCAGATAATTGAGCAACCTTTTGCTAACATACCGCTAACAGCTGGCTAGGCTCTTTATTTAAATGGTGAACCAGTTTGAAATTTGCCTTTTAAAGACATTAAAAATGTCCACATTTAAAGACCTCCCCTCAAACTTATTACTGGTTAACTGATGATTACTGACATAAATAAGAATAAACATTTTTCCGATGATTTATTAAAAAATAGAACAGCCCAAGACTTACACGATGAATTATCTCCAGACAGGAAAAATGCCTATTCAAGATTTCCCAATGGCAGTGATTGCACTTTAGATGCGGTTAATAAACGCTGGCAACACTTAGAGAAAAATAATGCCAAGAACATTAGTCATGCTACAAACTTATACGAAGGTGAAGATTTAACGGTTTACGCTTCTAATATTGAAAATTGCATTGGCACGGTCAAAATGCCCGTTGGCGTTGCTGGCCCAATAAGAGTTCGCGGTACTTATGCTCAAGGCGATTTTTTATTACCAATGGCAACAACAGAAGCAGCGCTTGTGGCTAGTTATCATCGTGGTTCAGCATTAATATCAAAGGCTGGTGGTTGCTCTGCTATGTTAATGGCTGAAGGCGTTACTCGTTCACCTGGTTTCGCTTTTAAAACTATCGCCGATTTAGCCACCTTTTCTCACTGGGTTTTACTTAATAAAGATACACTCAGCGAAACAGCTAAAAAAACCAGTAATTATTGTCGTTTAATTGACATTCGTATTGCTGCTGAAGGAAACAATCTCTATTTATTATGCGAATTCACCACTGGTGATGCCGCTGGTCAAAATATGGTAACTATCGCGACCCAAGCGATGTGTGAGTATATAATCGCCAATACGCCTGTACAGCCTAAGTATTGGTTTGTTGAAGCGAATTGTTCAGGTGATAAAAAATCTACAGCACAGTCTTATAGCAGTGTGCGTGGCAAAAAAGTTTCAGTAGAAGTCAATATCCCAGCAAAATTAGTTAAACGTTTTTTACATACCACACCACAACGTATGGTTGATTGTTGGCAAATGTCGGCAATCGGTGGCGTTATTAGTGGCACCATGGGTGTACAAGGACATTATGCTAATAGTTTAGCCGCTATGTTTATCGCCTGTGGCCAAGATGCAGCTTGTGTTGCCGAAGCTGCTGTAGGTATTACCCGTTTCGAAGTTTGCGAAGATGGCGCTCTATACTGCGCTGTTACTTTACCTAACCTGATTGTTGGAACTGTTGGTGGAGGCACTAAACTGCCAAGTCAACAAGCTTGTTTAGAAATGATGAATTTACCCCAAGAAAATCAGGCGCGAGCATTTGCAGAAATTTGTGCTGCCGCCGCCCTTGCAGGAGAGATATCAATCATTGGTTCAATGTCTGCCGGTGACTTTACGACGGCCCACAAAAGTTTAGCTCGTGATAGATAACGAGCACTAACTGATAAATCACTAGGCGTTAGCATGATTCAATAATCGCTGATCTAAATTACCTTAATTTAAGGTGGCACTTTAAATACTAGCGCCACTTTTTAATTTAATTGTTGGCTTTTATTGTTCAATAGATAAGCTTATAAATAACATTAAAGCCAATCTCCTGTGGCCTGTATCGGGCTTGGGTCACTTCCATTTGAAACCCACACCACCAATGCTTTTTTCTTTGCATTAAATTTATCTACATTTGGTAATGCTAGCTTTGCTGTAAATGAGTTATTTTCCTGCTGCATAGTTTGCGCTTTGTCGGTTAACTAAAGACTGCTTACAATATGATGAAATCAATGAAAGTTGGTATCTAAATGTTCTAACATCAAAAGGTAATCTACCTGCAGCTAAGCAAGTTGAAAACTGGTACACAAGCGTTTATTGACGCGCTCAATTCTGACGATAGACCAGAGCATGTCGAAGAGGCGTCAATAGTCGAAGGATATGATCCAAATATCTATTCCCTTCGTTCTGAACTTGAAACGACAGGTGCAGTACATGGTTCAGGGCTATGCTTTAATTCATGTCGAAACTCAAAGGAAATTAATAACTTTTGATATTGCCGAATTAGGTAAAATCAAATATCGGAATAAAGGTATTACTCGTACCTCAAAAATAGTTTTATCAAAAGAAACTATTACTGAGTTAGCAATTGAAATGTATTCAGGTTTTAAACAATTAACATTTAAAGAAAATGTATTTGATGAAAAAGAAACAGGTTCTTATTCTTCGTCGAGCTTTTCCAACACAGTGCCTTTTAGTGAACATTTATTCATAGTCAAAGGTGCTTCTTCACGATAGCTCAAACTCTACAGGCTTTATACCTACATCGATGACTTCAAGATAATAACCTGGTTAACAGAAGATACTTCTAAATCTAGAGCAGTTTTCAGCCGTTACGGCATCACAGATAGTGAGGAAATGAGATATCCATTAACAGTGTTCAATTTAGGCATTTGCTAACGGCTGCTCTAATGAGTTCAGGAAAAAATAAAATGATGATTGACTGGTGAGGCTGGCTGTGGGGCTACGTTATTGAAGCTATTTGCTTTGCACTGGAACAATTAAAACAAACTAGCCAGATAATTCTAATAGCTCCAACAGGAAAAGACGCACAACGCATCACAGAGTCAACAGGTAGAGATGCTATGACGATAGCAGGTTTCATGCGCAATATGAGTCCAGAAGATCTCTGTGATGATGCTATCATCATCGTCGACGAATCTTCTATAGTTGATATTCTTTCGCTACTAAAAATATTGAAGCGAACGCCAAAGCGTGATCGTATTATATTGACAGGTGATCAAGAACAATCATCACCTGTGGGTATTGGTTTAGGGGCACACCTACTGCTTGACCTGCCACTAACAACAGCCCATCTAAGTGAAATTAAACGGCAGTATGCTGAGTCAGGGATTCCTGAAATTGCGCAAGTCATAAGAAACTTTGGCAATGTTGAGGAATTTACCCCATTCGCATCGTACACAAGTAAAGGCTCTGGTGTTAACTTTATTAAATGTGATGAAACATCTATCGAGAATAACATTGTTAATACTTATGCAGAACTAGGTGGAAGTGGTGATAATAATAATGTCTTAATTTTATCTCCCTCAAAGCACCTTATAAGCGGTGTTTGTAATGTTAATGGCTTGATACACGACAAATATTTATTTGGGGAGGAAATATCATTCAAGCATAAAGAGTTTGCCCAATTTAGACCACATGTCCTTAATCGAACTTTACGCATAGGTGAATTAATCATATATCTTCGAAATGATTACGACAGAGATATTGGAAATGAGTCTATAGGTAAACTAATTAAATACGATTTTTTAGCTGACTTTAAAAGAAATAAAGTTAATTTATTTCTTGAAGACTTACGGCATATTGGGTATTCATATGCCATGACTGTCCATAAATTTCAAGGTAATCAGTTTGAAAAAGTAATAGCTGTCATTAAAGAAACTAGAAACCTTGATCTACACTTAATATACACAGCTTTAACGAGAGCTAAATTTCAGGTTATATTTATTGGCAATAAAAACACCTTATACAAAGTATTAAAAGTGCCGAAAGCATTGAGTCGAAATACCTTACTCTGTTTTCATTTTGAAAAAAGCATCACTTAACAACATAAATTTGTCGCTTAACTTCAATAAAAAAAACAAAATCTATTTTACTTACAAACAGCTTTAAAAACATAAAAAACATAAAAAACATAAAAAACATAAAAAACATAAAAAACATTTGATATTAACTGTATTAGTTCAGAGTAAAACTTATTTTAACGAGTGTAAGGTTATCTCGCTCATTATATTCCCCTAACACCGCTATAAAAGCTTAGTTTAGTGATGTAAATAGATGTAGCCATACCAGCTAAAAAACTTTCATGTTTTAGCTAATTGTATATTTAAAACTCCAATAACATCTTCAACTGAAGATTCATTATAACCTAACTTATAGAGCGCAACATTGCCATCGATACCTATAATAATAAGGGTCGGAATAGCTTTTATACCGTATTTTTTCCCAATATTCCCACGTTTATCATGTGTAAGAGTCAAATCTAAGTTTTTAAACTTATTCTTTATTTTTCTATACTGCTTAACACTCTCTTTATAGTTTACAGCAACAACTTTAATTTTATCTATACCAACCTTGTTTTGAATGCTTTCTAATATAGGGAGTTCTTTTAAACATGGAGTACACCAAGAAGCCCAGAATGAAATCACTACAACTTTGCCTTTATTATCTTCTAAGAGTACTTTATTTCCACTTTCATCTCGACCTAAATAATTAGGCGCTAAGTCACCTACTTTTAATGGTACTTTTGAAAATGCAAATGTAGGTAGCAACACACATACAAATAAGGCTAGACAGTTAATCAATCGCATAATTTCTGTAACTTACTCTTTTAATATAATTAGAAGCCGCACCTAATAAGTAGTATAGCTTCTATAAAGGGGGCAATTAATGTAGATCAATCGTGTTATTATTCAGTCCAACAATGTGTTGGATAACCAGGTTGAACAAAACACATGTCAATGCCAGATGAAACCATTGTAGCGACACCAAAAGAAGAAGATTGAGATCCTGCAACTGATGAGCTAGTATTATTTTGTTTTAGAATCCCATTTTTATCTACTGTTGCTCCACCTGTAGGCTCCCATTGAACTTGAGATAACGGTCTAGCTCTAAATATCTGCACTGAGCCATCATCATACGTTACAACAGTATACGTAGCAGCTAAAGCTATAATCGTTTTAGAAATTCCACTTAGATCAAAAGCTATTTGAGAACTTAAATACGCGCTAACATTCATGTGGTATGCACTAGTTAATGTTACATAATTTGCAGATGGCGCTATATTACCAGGGACTCCCTGCATATGAATATGTGCCCAAGCTGGAAAATCGATTATTTTACGTGCTTCTTCCATAGCTTCAGGATTAGACGCTACAGATACTGCCATTGCTTCAAAAACCATTTTAGCTTGGTGGGTAGCTGTTATGACATCATTATTTGCAGGAATAGAAACTACATCTACGGCAATAAGCCCAGGTTCTCGCACTGAGATAATCTTAAATGCTTTAACTACGTCATCTGTTGGATTGGATACTTGTACATTAGTAACCCCATTTCTTTTTTTGTGTCTAATTGCTTCGGACTCCATTTCATACTCAGTACAACGGTCACATATAGCGATCATAAAACTATTTTCATTAGCACTTGAGGAGTAACTTACGCCCAACAAAAATAAAAATAAAAATAAAAATAAAATAATCGATTTAAACATACTCTAATACATCCTTATTGTTTTATAGTTCTACATTGAACTAAGAATAATGGTATCATATAGTTATCAATAAATATAAGAGAATAAATATGTTACACTGGAGATATTTTGTATCGATTGTGATGAGTGTATTTTTTGCTTACACCACAATTGTGTCAGTCGACTGGATCGCAACATCACAAATAGCCTTAAACTTAATTGAGGGTTCAAATGGAGATTCACTAAAAAGGTTACCTTTAATAGCAATTAGTGAGGTTATTATTATTACAGTAGTTACTTTGCCTTTTGCACTAATATTAAAGTTTATAAAGCGCTACGCCTTTGAAATAAAGCATGTAATAATCAGCCAATCATTATTAACACTAATTGGATTGTATACAATTATTGATACCGCAGTTTCAATTGATATGTCAGGAAACAATATTCATTACTTCATTTACAAGTTTCTTTATTATACTTATTTGTCTAGTTCAATAGTTATCTTTTATTTATTATCCACAATGAATAAAACTAAACCTGAAAAAACACAAAATTAGAATGTAACGATAAATTAATAGTTGCCCCCACCTATTATATTTATAACAACCTATACATTAGCTTAGAGAATATATTTAACCTGTCATTGTGGATTAGAAAAACTTTCCTTCTCACAATGACAGATTTGAACTCATGAACATATGAGTAAACACTAGCTCTAAAGTGAATACTCCTTCCATCAACGTACTCACAATAAAATCAAAGTAGCCACCTATCCTTAGATCTTTTGCTGACGAGCTATTTTCAATATTATAGTTGAACTAATCCCCTTGATAAGCTCCGTAGTATGTTGCTCATCACGTGAGGCAGCTAGATAGCCCTACCAACTATCATTTGTATATAAATTACTTGCGAATTTAGTTCCAGAATTAAAGAAATTAGAATGGCGTTAATGTTATTACAATACAGCCTATAAAAAATTTATTATACTTATCAACTTGTAACATTACTCATCTTTCAATATTGGAATATAACAAAAAAAACTCTAGTGGGGCATAAAATGGTTATAGTTAATGTATTTTTACTGGGGCTAACCCCACCCAAAGTTACAAAAAAAACGGGACATAGTAATATTTAGCCTTGGCATAAGAGGCCTTTAACCTAAGTAACCCCAATAATCAACACGAAAATTAATAGGGATAAATAAAGTGAACCGTTCCTGGTGGCTATTGACTGACCTAGCCAGCGCTCTGCAGGCGGGCAACTACTGCACCCCTGCGAGCTATACACTTCAACTAAGTTAACTTGGTGTTCCGGACTAATAATAGTTTTCGCACTTGTAAGCGAAGCATATAGGGAGATTAAGATGATAAAACCAAAAAACTTGTTATTCATTAAGCCGTCTCTTTGAGGATATAAATAAAAAGAGCCATTTAGCTAAAATAAAATTTCATCATTTGCTAATATAGTTAGTCCAGTTAGATACTTTTGGGGCAGTAAGAGTACATATTATGAGTAAAACAGCTGACGCCAAAGCCTTAACAGATAAACACCAAGCGCTTGTCCACAGTGAACAAAAAACAGTTATTTCTCATGTTCAACGTGAAGTTGATGAATGGTTTCTTAATACCATTATGATTAAAGGTGTTGATGTACCTTTTAAATATCGCCGCAAAAAACTCTATAAATCACTCCAAAACCAGCAAGTGAACATTACCTATTACCCAACAAACGAAACTGTTGCTGGCTTTGAAATTGAAATCATGAAAATAGTTCGTATTAAAGTATGTTGATCACATTTTAGCGCAATAAACGTCATATCAGACTGATAGACGTCTAAAAAAAGACTATTTTCGCTGAATTATCAAACAAGTCTTGACGAATCCCTCGCCATCTTACATAAATATAATATCAACAATAAAAACTAGAAAATGTTGGTTGAACGCAAGGTAGCAGAATTTTTCATATATCTGCATTATTTTTGGGGACAGAGAGAGGTATATATCATGATTTTAAATCATATCTGGGGGCTTTATACTGCACCTAAAAAAGAATGGCAAACCATCGAGAAGCGTCACGAGAGTTTAATGTATTCAATGGTGCATATACTAACTATTGCACTGATCCCTGCCATTTGTGGTTATTACGCAGCAGCACATATCGGTTGGACAATTGGTGCAGGCGATCCAATAAAATTGACAGAATCTAACGCATTATTTATGTCAGTTGCAATGTATGCGGGGTTAATTTTTGGTGTATTTGCTTTAGCAGCCCTTATTCAGTGGATGGCAAAAACATTTGATTCAACACCCGACTTCACACAGTCATTAGAATTAGCCGCATATGCAGCCACGCCATTATTAATGGTTGGACTAACAGCTTTATTTCCAGTGCTTTGGTTTGTTGCACTAGCTGGTTTAGCCGCACTAAGTTACTCGGTATATTTACTGTATTCTGGCGTACCAATTATGATGAATATTCCTGAAGAGAAAGGCTTTATCTATTCAAGCTCAGTAGTAACTTGTGGCTTAGTATTGATTGTTGCGCTAATGGCAGCAAGTGCGATTGTATTTAGCTCAGGTTTAGGTGTTGAATACGTTAGCTAGGTAATATTTATTAATGACTGATGACGATAAATCTGAGCTCTTTCACATTTATGTTATTGCGCTAAAGCATTTATCTCGGACATAAAAAAGCCCGCATTTCAGCGGGCTTTTTATATTATTTTTCAAATCGTTGCAAATTAACTCAACGATGAACTAGTTATTCTTCGCCTTCATTATGCATATCAAGAATCGAGTCAGCATTTTTATCAGACTTATCCTTGGTTTCGTTATTACGCATAGCATCTAGTCTTTCTAAGTAACTTTGATCTATATCTTTCGTTACGTATTGACCGTTAAATACTGAGGTTTCAAATTCTGTAATATCAGGGTTTGCCGTTGAAACTGCAGACACTAAATCATCCAATGTTTGGTAGATTAGTTTATCAGCACCAATTAGCTGACAAATATCATCAAGTTCACGACCATGAGCAATTAACTCATTTGCACTTGGCATATCAATACCATAAACATTTGGAAAACGTATTTCCGGTGCGGCAGAAGCAAAATATACTTTCTTAGCGCCAGCAGCTCGAGCCATTTCGATAATTTGACCTGAAGTGGTTCCACGTACGATAGAGTCATCAACAAGCAGTACATTTTTACCAACAAACTCTGCCGCGATAGCGTTCAACTTACGACGTACAGACTTCTTACGTTGTTCTTGGCCCGGCATAATAAATGTACGGCCAATGTAGCGGTTTTTAACAAAACCCTGACGGTAAGGAATATTTAAATGGCGAGCAATCTCAAGCGCTGTGTCACATGATGTTTCTGGGATTGGAATAACAACATCAATATCGACATCTTCCCAGTCTTTAGCAATTTTATCACCAAGTTTTTTACCCATTTCAACACGTGAGCCATACACCGAAATTTTATCGATAGTAGAGTCAGGGCGAGCAAAATATACGTATTCGAAAACACATGGGTGGAAAGTTGGATTTTCAGCACATTGTTGGCTATGTATTTGGCCTGATTCAGTAAAGAAAATGGCTTCACCTGGCGCAACGTCACGAACAAATTCGAATTCATTAGCATCGAGTGCTACTGATTCCGATGCAACCATATATTCAACGCCAGATTCAGTTTCACGCTTGCCAAACACTAATGGACGAATGCCGTTAGGGTCACGAAACGCCACCATGCCATAACCGATAATTAAGGCAACAGTTGCATAAGCGCCACGAATACGTTTATGAACATTACTTACCGCGGTAAATATATCGCTTGGCGCAAGTGAGTGTTGATCAGAATTTTGTAGCTCATGACCTAGAATATTAAGTAATAATTCTGAATCAGACGTGGTGTTAACATGACGACGTGCTTCAGTATTTAGCCAAACTTTTAATTCTTCCGCGTTAGTTAAGTTACCATTATGCGCTAAAGAAATACCATAAGGTGAGTTAGCGTAAAACGGTTGTGCTTCAGAAGAACTAGACGTTCCAGCTGTAGGGTAACGAATATGCCCAATACCCATATCGCCTTGTAAACGCAACATATGGCGAGTATGAAAAACATCTTTCACTAAGCCATTGCCTTTACGTAATCTAAATGTATTATCGTGAATAGTCACGATACCTGCTGCATCTTGGCCACGATGCTGAAGCACCGTTAACCCATCATATAACGCTTGACCAACTGGTGTTTTACCAACAATGCCGACAATACCACACATGAACTTACTCTCCGACGAATTAAGTTTAAGCTAAGAAACTTGATGATTGTTTGAGATACTCAAAAAACCATTCAACTATTAATGTAAATTCTGGAACCAATTGAGAACTCTGCCACCATGCACTTGTTGATGCGGGGGTAAATGCATCCATAAAAAATAGTACTGCGGCACAAACCAAAACTCCACGTAAAGCGCCAAACACTATTCCTAACACTCTATCGGTGCCAGATAATCCAGTTCGACTAACGAGTTGGCCAATAATGTAGTTTACCAAAGCACCTAAAATTAAGGTGGTGATAAAAAGTATTGAAATAGATGCTGCATTGCGCAAGAGTTGGTCTGAAATATTAGTGAGGAAAGTCGACAAATTGACATAAAAGCTACTAGCGACGAAAAAGGCACTGATCCAAACAATTAAGGACACTGCTTCCTTAACAAAACCACGCACCAAACTAATTAAAGCCGAAATGCCAATAACAGCCAAAATGGCATAATCTATCCAAACCATAAATCGAATATTCTCATTGATTAGAGGCGCGCATTCTACCAGAAGGCTGGTAGAATTTGCTAATATTTTCGTTATTTAGTCGGCGTAAAACGGGCAACTTTTCCTTGCACATTGGTCAATTTTTTCAACCCTGGGAGCTTTTTTTCCAACGATGACTTTATCAGTTCAGGTCCAACAAAAACCTTGGTCAACTTGCCATTTTTAGTCTTAATAGGTTTAGTAAAAGCGGTATAGCCATTGCTTTTTAACTTATTGACCAAATCGTCAACATTGTTCTGATGCCTAAAACTGCCTAACTGAATTGCCCAAGCTTGCTTAGGAACCGCTTTACTTGGCAACTTTTTAATTTCTTTTGGCTGTGTTTTTTCAATTACTGTTTTCTTTTTTGCTGTTGAAAAATCAGACTCTTTCACTAACGTGCTAACCGCGACACCTTTTTCTTTCAATAGCTTTGAGGTATCTATACTACTTGTTTCATCGAGCGCTGTTTCATTAGAAATTTTTTCTTGTGGCAATTTTGTTAACTTTTCTTTTGGAAAAGCTTTATTTGCCACAGGAAAATCTACTTCAGGAGCTGTAGGTATAGTTTCAAAGTTATCTTGATAAGTTTTTTTATCACCATCAAGGATGTCGGGTAAAACGATAATCGCGACGGCGGCAACAATAATAGTACCCACTAATCGGTTTTGAAACGGTGTAGACAAGCTAGACTCCAAGTTTTGCTAAGTTAACCTAAGTTATACTAATAAACGTCTTATTTCGGCAACGGTATAAAAAGATCCAAAAACAAGAACGAGATCAGTTGCTTTTGCATTTTGTTTTGCCATTCTAAATGCCTGAGAGACATTGTCAAAGCAATTCATCTTAGCTGTGTCTAAATCCCCATACTCTGCAATTTTTTTTGCTGCACAGCCTCGAGGTACATCGAGCGTTCCAATATACCATTCGTCAACTGCAGGTATTAACGGTGCTAAGGTATTAGTAATATCTTTATCTGATAACATACCAATGACTGCATAAATATTGTCATAGGTCGTTTTTTGCAGTTGTGAAGCCAAATGCCTAGCTGCTTGCGGGTTATGACCAACATCTAAAATAATATCACAATCACTAGTGAATTTTTCCATTCGACCAGGAACTTTAGTTTGCGCAATAATTTGGTTGATAAAGTCACTAGTTAAACTAAACGCTAGATCATCAGCTAACAAATTCAACACCATAATGGCAGTAGCAACATTGTCTTGTGGAATATGACATGAAATAAGCTCAGAAAATTCATCTTCTCCGTATTGCCATTGCCATAAGTCACTATCTGATTTTTTAACGGTAAAGTTTTGCGCTCTTATGTAAGAAACGGCGCCAATATCATTTGCATGCCTAGCTAAAGATTTAGGAGGATTAGTATCACCAATAACCGCAGGTACATTTGCTCTCATAATACCGGCTTTTTCAAAACCTATCGCTTCACGCGTTGTGCCTAGAAACGCTTGATGGTCTAAATCGATAGTGGTGACAACAGCAATATCAGCATCAATAATATTAGTGGCATCTAATCGACCGCCCAACCCCACTTCAAGAATAATTACATCAGGCTGTTCACGCATTAGAATAAGGAAGGCAGCTAATGTAGTATATTCGTAATAAGTTAACGTAATATCGCCACGAGCTACTTCTATCTGCTCAAAAGCTGCTACTAATGAATCATCATCGATATCAACACGGTTAATACGCAAGCGCTCGTTAAAGCGTTCAATATGAGGCGAGGAGTACACTGCACAGGTTTTATGTTGCGCTAGTAAGGCATTTTCTAAAAATGCACAAGTTGTGCCCTTACCGTTTGTACCTGCAACAGTAATAACTTTAGAATGTTGAAATGAAACATTCAGACTTTCAGCCACTTTAGCAATACGCTGCAAGCCTAAATCTATTTCAACGTTGTGGATACTTTCTAAATAAGAAAGCCACTCAGTAAGGTTTCGCTTCACTGAATGGCTTTGAGTAATTTTTGACATGAATTTACCGTTATGAAGCTGGGCTGTCTTGCCCCATGAACTTGGCAAGCATACGTGCCAATGTACTGCGCATTTCGCGGCGATCAACAATCAGATCGATTGCGCCTTTTTCTTTTAAGAATTCACTGCGTTGAAAGCCTTCAGGTAATTTCTCACGTACTGTTTGTTCAATTACACGTGGGCCAGCAAAACCAATTAATGCTTTAGGCTCTGCAACGTTAATATCCCCTAACATTGCAAGACTTGCTGAAACACCACCCATAGTAGGGTCGGTCAGTACTGAAACGTAAGGAAGTCCTTTTTCGCTCATTTTAGCTAATGCCGCACTGGTTTTTGCCATTTGCATTAGTGAGAACAATGCTTCTTGCATTCTCGCGCCGCCACTTGCTGAAAAACAAACGAAAGGTACGTTATGCTCTAAACAATATTCTACGCCTTTAACAAAACGAGCACCAACGACAGATGCCATAGAGCCACCTAAGAATGAAAACTCAAATGCTGCAGCAACAATTGGCATACCATGTAGCTCGCCTTTCATAACAACTAAAGCATCTTTTTCACCGGTGTTCTTTTGTGCCGCTGAAATTCTGTCTTTGTATCGCTTTGAATCTTTAAACTTAAGAATATCTTGCGCTTCGAATTCTTCACCAAGCTCAACACGCTCACCTTGGTCAAGGAAACCATCAATACGCTTGCGCGCAGAAATACGCATGTGATGATCACATTTAGGGCAAACCGACATTTGTCGATCTAACTCAACTTTATATAGAACCGCGTTACAGCTAGTACACTTACTCCATACACCTTCAGGAATATTTCGTTTCTGTGTTGACTTTGCTTTCGGGAGAATTTTTTCAATCCAGCTCATAATATGTTTTTGCCTATGCACGAAAAATTTAATAATTGTTTAAAATACAACCACTAAATATAAAAATTTTGCTAATTATCACTATAACGATGAATTAGACCATAGTTTACCTACACAATTATAGGAAAAACTGGTCTGTTTACTTGTTTTTCATTGATTATAATAAAAACAACGGCCCTGGGCTACGCTTTGGAATACTAAATTCTTCTGGGTAATCAACATCGACAAAATATAATCCCGCTGAAGGCGCAGTCATTCCTGCAACACATCGGTTTTTTGCGTCAAGTACTTCTTTAAGCCAACTTACTGGCTCTAACTCCTGGCCTATTCTCATTAAACTACCAGCGATATTTCGCACCATATGGTGTAAAAAAGCATTGCCCTTAACATCAATAATAATAAATTCACCTTGGCGTGAAACATTACAATGCAGTAAGGTGCGAATTGGTGAGTGGGATTGACAGTGAACCGTTCTAAACGATGTAAAATCATGGCGGCCAATTAAATACTGTGCAGCCTGATGCATTAAATTTTCATTCAATGGGTAATGGCAAAAGCTAATGCCCGAACTTAAAATAGCTGAACGTAAACGACTATTATTAATTATATAACGATAACGTCTGGCAGTAGCACTGAACCTAGCATGAAAGTCTTCATTAACTTCTTTCACCCATGAAACCGCAATGTCTTGAGGTAGGTTGGTGTTAACCCCTAATGTCCAAGCAACGTCTTTTCGCACTTTATCAGTGTCAAAGTGAACCACTTGATTGGTAGCATTAACCCCTGTGTCTGTTCGACCAGCACAAATAACTTCAATGGGTTCATTGGCTATTTTTGATAGAGCCTTCTCCAGTTTTTCTTGTACACTGACCGCATTTTTCTGTCTTTGCCAACCATGGTATCTGCTACCATCGTATTCTATACCTAAAGCGTAACGCATTTCTTTCTCCACAGCTAAGGCTGCGCATTATCCATGATTTTAACAGTTTTTACCAAGTCACTATTTAATAATGAGTGAAAGTAATGCTAAATACGTCAGCTCATAGCTGCATGGCGCTCTATTACATTAATCAATAAGGGTACTTTAATATCGTGAAACCATGCGCTTAGATCGAATTAAGTTATAAAGGTCATGTATGGGACAATTTTTAATATGGCTATGAAAGGCCATGTGATCGCGTCATTGCCTACATGGATGTAGGTACTTAACTTTTGTCGGGAACAAAAAAGTTGACCGTTCATCCTGAACATAAAAAGGCTGCAAAATTGCAGCCTTTATCAATAATATATTAATTTGTAATTACAGATTATCTAATAACTGTTGAGCATCAAACTGTTGTTGTGCATCACCTTGACTCACCACATCTTGTAAAATAACTTCAGCGTTTTCATTATCGCCAATTTCAATATAGACCTTAGCTAAATCTAGCTTAGCAGCCATACCATTATCATCATCGTCAAGATCATCTTCTGTAAGATTTCCTGCAAACTCAGGAAACTCACCAAGCCCAACATCAATATTCATTTTTTCATAGGGCTCTGTTGGCTTGCCATCTAATAAACTGTCAGACAACAGAGAGTCAACAGAAATAAAGTCTTCAGCGGTATTATCTTGTTGATCATTTTTAGTAGTATCGATTTCAGACTCTATATCAAAATCATCACCAATATCAAAATTATCACTCAATTCAAATTCATCAGTTGATGAGCTACTATTTTCTTCTTCTATATTAGCTAATAAGTCATCAAAATCTAAATTATCTAGCTCTTTGATATCCCCCGCAACTACCGAGGTATCATTATTTTTGACATCCGTATTTGTCTGACCATCGTCTGCAAGTAAATCTGCAAGCACATTACTGTCTGTGAAATCTGGTGATAACTCGACCATGCTATCAACGTCTTTTTCGTCATTCAAAAGTTGTGATAGTGTCGATTCATCAAAATCAGCAGATAATTCTTGCAAGGTCTCATCATCAATAAATTGCGATGACTCCACTGCTAGGTTTTCTGGTGGTTGTTCAGAATCAGCTAAGTTGGTATCTAAAAGATCATCACCAATATCTAATGGCACTTCATTTTCGGCAGTAGCAGACTGATTGACTTCATCAATGAGAGCGTCAATATCAAAATCATCAGATATCCCATCAAGAGCATCATCAATATTGGTTTCAACCTCAGCCGACACAGCTTCGCTTAGTAAATTGTCACTTTCAGAGTTTTTATCATCAGTTTCTTCTTCAACAATGTCAGCAAGTAAATCACTAAAATCAGCCTCGATAAAGGACTGTACATATTCATCCGAAAAATTATTTATCAGTGCTAAATTTTCATCTTCTTTAGCATTTTCATCTATAGGTTTATTGACTGCATCAGCTTTTTCGTTATCTACCACACTTGCCGCAGCTTGCGTAATGGCTGCAGGCGTATCTGCGCCCATAGAATTAAGCAGAGCATCAATATCATCAGGGTCTGAGACTTCCTGACTCATATCTTCATCACTTTCTGTATTTGTTGCAGTTTCATCAGCTACTGGCGTATCCAAGCCCATAGAATCAAGCAAAGCATCTATATCATCAGGGTCTGAAATTTCCTGGCTCATACTTTCTGCGCTGTCTGTATTTGCTACCGTTCCATCAGCTACTGGCGCATCCATGCCCATAGAATCAAGTAAAGCATCAATATCATCAGGATCTGAAATTTCCTGACTCATATCTTCAACACTTTCTTTATTTGCTGCCGTTGCATCAACTGCTGATGTGTCTGCACCAATAGAGTCAAGTAAAGCATCAATATCATCAGGGTCTGAGACTTCCTGCCCCATATTTTCAGCACTTTCTTTATTTGAAGCCGTTTCATCAACTGCAGGTGTGTCTGCGCCAATTGCGTCAAGCAAAGCATCAATATCATCAGGGTCTGAGACTTCCTG